>ERZ824600.167-NODE-167-length-96858-cov-7.334359_pt1 | contig 96858 bp, 91 predicted proteins | sample MGYA00519933_ERZ824600 | MGnify/ENA primary metagenome ERZ824600 (study PRJEB31778, sample SAMEA3449178) | human gut metagenome | biome: human gut; feature: human-associated habitat; material: faeces | place: United Kingdom | collected 2010/2012 ...
GCCTGAAGGACAGAGAATCATGGTACATCATCCCCGACCATCACCCGGCCATCATTGAGAAAGCCGTGTTTGATACCGCGCAGGCCAGTCAGCTCCGCTTTTCACAGCCCAACAAAAAGAAGCGGGACTACCCGCTGAAGGGCAAAGCCTTCTGCGGCTGCTGCGGCCATGCACTGTCCCGCACCATGCAGAAAACCTCGTATTATTACTGCCGCCATTCCGAAGCAGACGAAGAAAGCCGCTGCCACAAGATGCGCCTGAACGCCGCAGAGCTGGAGCAGGCGGTATTCCTGACGCTGAAAAAGCAGATGGAAGCCGCCGCGCCACTTGCCCCTGACGGTACGCTCCGGGTGGATGCTTCCGTACCGGAACGCACCGAATATGAGCAGCAGATCGAGGCACTGCAAGACGGTAAGCGCGCCTTGTATGAACGCTATCTCATGGGCGAGATTGACCTGAACACCTACAAGGCGGAAAAGACTGCGTGTGACGAGCTGCTTTTGAAAACGAAAAACGCCTATGCCGCAGTATTGGCACAGGCGAAGCAGAAACGGGACGAACAGGCACGGCAGGACAGCCGCATGGAAGCGTCCAAGGCAATTTTCGATGCGGACACGCTGACCACCGAGCTGGCCGAGCTGCTGATCGACCGGGTGCTGGTGTACCCTGATAAGCGCATCGAGATCGCATACAAAATCCGAGACATTTTCGATTGAGTGAATTCTGTCGAATTGTTAACATTGTACAAAGAGTCTATATTTTCAATAATTATAGGTAGCATTAATGTTGAAAATATGGTAAAATAATTACATACAGGGTATCTACCTTGCAAAAGCAATTATTAAAGATAAGCACTTAGAAAGGAGAGAAACATGAGCAAGAGGGTTTATATCAGCGCAGATTATTCCGAACTAAATGGAGATCGAGAGGTTGTGGATGAACTCCACAAATGGGGAAATGACGCACTTCACAAAGTTGATTACGTTGATACAGCCGAAGTCGTTTCAGGTAGTGTTTCGGCAGATCCAGATTGCAGGCCTTGTGATTTGAAAAAAGAATTCAATTCTCAAATCAATGCGTCTTCAGCGGTGATTATCATTATTGGAGATAAGACCACATCTCGAACTGCTGGAAGCGTATGTAAACGTAACAGCGATGGGGCTGGTTGTGATTGTACTCCTTATAAGCAAAACTCTAAGGGAGCTAAAACTTGTAAATGGAGTACCACTTCAACTCCCGGCCCAGAAGATGATTTAGGCAATATTAATACATACTCTTACCTTGAGCATGAGTTTCTTCAAGCTAAGCGGAAAGGTAAAGCAATCATCATAGTCTACAATTCTCTAAATAAGCAGTCGGGTTGGCTTCCTTCTTATATGAACGGTTACGAATCAGAAGCCCACCCTTTCTGGACGCAAAACGCTCTCGGAACTAAGGTCGGGAATTATGCGCATATCAAGAAAGCATTGGGATATGATTAATCAGGTAAGAGTCTTGCTTAAATCAGTTACTGGAGAAGTAGACACGCCAAAAGCTATATGGAAGTTAGTCTATACTGCTATTGGCTATGTTTCATCTTTTTTCGCATCAGCCGTTTTGCTTAAGGATCTCACGGGATTTGATAAGCTGGAACTTTTAATAAAAGGAAATTGGGAAATCGTAGTAATCGTCGGCCTTTTTATTTCATGTTTGCATAATCGTAAGAAAGTTAATTGTTGCAAAAAGGTATCTAACCGCGATATGCAAATTGCAATTAGTGTTAGGGACATTTTCCAAAATCGAACTGCCAACAGTTACATCATACCTACAAATACTTTTTTCCGTACTAAGATGGATAACGAGTATATCAGTCCAAACAGTGTTCAAGGACGGTTCCAGCTCAAGTATTTTAAGGGGAAATTACACGACCTTGACAAGTTGATAAGTAAGAGCCTCAGCTGTCAGGGAATTAATGGACTCCCAGTTTCTGATTGTTTCGGCCCAATTACAAAATATCCAATCGGTACAGTCGCAAAAATCGACCACAAGGGAAAGCACTTCTATTTTGTTGCAATAAATGATGTTAATGAATATGGCAAACCCATAGGGAAGTCGATTGAAAATGTTGGTATTGCACTAACTGCTGTAGCTGATGCGATTAAGCGGATGGGGCACTATGACAATCTATGTATTCCGCTCCTTGGTTCGGGACGTGCTGCAATCCAAGAAGCAACCAAAGAAAATGTGTTTCAACAGACAGTTGATTTTTTTGTCCAGTCCGATGAAAAATTAGCAAGCAAGTTGATTATCTCCGTAAATCCCGAAGATTACCTTAACGAGAAAATTGACTTGACCCGGATGGAAAAATATCTTGATTATCGATGCGAGTTTGGGCGAATGATACCATCAGTGCCATTTAAACAGGCATAATAAAGCAATTCATTCCAACTACATCAATATTGTAAAAACAGGAATCCCAAATCATCATTCTTGGTGGTCTGGGATTTCTGCTTTTGCAGAGATTTATTTTTTGTCGTGTGCTTGACATACGGGTGTCAAAATCATGGAACTCGATTTTTGATTTTTATTGCACTATTTCTTGGTTTTCTGAGATAAATCAAGAAATAGTGCTTTTCTATTCTCATTGTCAATGATATACTGAAAATAACTTTTCGTTGTTGAGGTATATGCGATGATTCCCTATACAGGCGAGTATATTGAACATTTTGATCCCGAAAAGCCAAGCCTTAAATTCTATTCCTTTACCCCACGCCCCTTGATGCGCGGGGATATGTATCAGATGGATGACGAATTGGCTACTTTACTGATTGAAGCCCACAGGAACATTGGCTTTCTGGAAGGGCTTGTTAAGTATGCTCCGAATAAAGAAGCATTTGCGGAGCTGATGCTTTTGAAAGAGTGTACCTATTCCCATATGATCGACTACGACGATCCCGATTTCAAAGAGATACTCACTATCCGCGGCACCGGCAAAGGTGATATAACGCCGATCACTAACCTGGAAATGGCATATAGGGCGGCAAAAAGTATGGAAGTCGCAGCTCCTGACTTGAGCCGGATTTGCGGTATCGCACTTAACGGAGAATCAGAGAATAACCCGATAGATGTTAGGGATCATCAAACCTTTTGGCTGGGTGCAAAGACGAATCTCAAAGGATACAACCCTACAGCACCGGATGCTGTGCTCCCGGCACTGGCTGATATTTCTGCGTATCTCTATAACGACCATAATACTGATCCGCTAATTAAGGCAGCACTGGTACATTACCAATTTGAAATGATCCATCCATTTGAACGGTATAACGGTATTGTCGGACGAATCCTTGTGCCAATGGTATTACGAGACACCATTGGAGAGGCAATGCTGTTAATATGCTTGTCCGAGTATCTGTATCACAATAAGAATGAGTATTTCGACTTGCTTCGGACGACACAGTACAGCGGAGGATATGTCCGATGGTTCAAGTTCTTTGTAAATGCTGTGGGGCAAGCAGCAAAACAATCTGCTGAACAATTGATGCAGTATGAGCAGCATATTATAGAGGATTTAGAGCATCTAATGGACATTGAGAATCTGCCTAAAAGCGTTTTTTCATTGTATGAGTATCTGAAAAGATGCCCTATTATAAACAGTTCGACTTCTGCAAAGAACATCGGGCTTTCATTTAATTCAATTTCAAAAGCCATTCGTGTACTACAAGAACATGATATAGTTGTTCAAATCAGCGATACCGAGCGAAATCGCACATGGAAATATAGAGCATTTAATATGGACGCTGATAATATTTAAGCAATCACGACGCCAGATTGCGAAGGTGAACGAAATGGGAGTAATCCAAGAATTCTTTAATAATCGAGAAATAGCTATCGGGGTTTGGGTTATAATTGGCCTTGCTGTTATTCTCCCTACTAAACCTGCAAGACAATTTATAAAAACCGCCATTCCAATTTTGTTTTGCAAGAAATTTGTAATATTTTACATTGTATTTATCAGCTTTTTGGGATTGGTGTTGTGCGCATTAAATTGGGCAGGATTTTGGGATCTCACTTTGTTGAAAGACACCGTATTTTGGGTATTGTTTGTTGAACTTTCCCTTTTTACCAAGGCGATTGAGAAGGCTGACGGTGGACGCTTCTTCTCAAAACTAATTCGGGAAAATGTTGCTATAGCAGTTGCAATCGAGTTTTTTGTAGGATTTTGGACTTTCAGTTTAATAACGGAAATTATCCTTATCCCTTTAACAGTTTTGATTTCAGTCCTATATGTCTTGGCTGGACAAGATAAAAAGCACCGACCTGTGAAACGCTTCTTTGATGGTCTGCTGGTACTGTGGGGAATGATACTGTTGATTAATGCAATATACAGCCTCATCCATGCTCCAAATCAATTTTTTAGTTTTGACACCTTGAAATCCCTATTGCTCCCGCTGGTACTGTTAGTGTTCAATCTTCCGGTTGTATATGGATTGGCATTATACAATACTTACGAACAAATCTTTATCAGAATAAAAGGTTCCAAATCAGAACAAAAGAAAATGAAATGGCAAGTAATTCGCTTTTCTGGAATAAACCTTTCAAAAGTATCAGCTATCAGAAAGAGCCTACCAAATACAATTGTTTGTTGTCGAACTTCAAAAGATCTACAGATAAGTCTTGATAAACTGGCAAGACGATTGGACTTACAGATAGGAGAAAACTACATGAAACGCTCGCGCTATTATGTATCAGTTTGTATAGCCGGATTGATTCTGAGTTTAATTGGACTCATAGGTGCTAATTCGGATGTGTCCTTAAAAGACATTGTTACATTGAATTTTGTTTTTGATATACCAAGAATCAAGGAAATTCTGACATATATTTTCTCAACAATGATTGTTTTCAGTGCGACATTGTTATTCTTTGCAATTGGTTTTGCTAAAAAGCAGAGAGAAGATATTTCCCAAATCAAGAAATATGCTTTATATGAGCTTTTGCTATCCGTTAAAATACAGCATTCTCAACTGATAGACTACCCTCCTGTAGACGAACCCACGGACTTGTTTTGTGCTTATGTACTTAATGTATATGAAGTTCGGATCGCCTGTGATAAGGTGTTGGCTGTATATGAGAATCTCCTAACAACATGGGAGCAAGAAACGGTGAAGAACTTACAGCTTTCTGCATTGGTCTTGTCAAATGACTTTGGCATTACTGCCGAAAATGTCGGAAAATATACTGCTACCCAATTTTGCAATTTTTATAATGACAAAGTTCGAACTGCTCCGCAGAATGAAAAAATCAATACATTTACTCACACAATCAAAGCGGATATAGAAAAATACTCAAAGCATATCGAGCAGTTCTGTAAGGACTTTAAGCACTATTATTGATCCAATTCAACAGACCGATGTCTGTTGCGTTGAATGTTAGTATAAGATCGAAGCATATTTGCAAATCATGAAACATTCTGAAAATTCCAAGCGCTGACTGGCATTTTCAGAAGAAGTAAAAGACATATAATTAGCAAAGGAGTACACCAAAAAACATATGGGTAAACGAACATTTGAAGATGTGAAAAAATATGTTGAGTGGCAAAGTCAAGGTAAATGTAATGTGTTAAGTGCCAAGCCAGAACAACATTTTGATGACCTGGGTGTTGATGTCTGTGTCTGGAATGTCAAAACTGATACCCACGGTGATTGGTGGGTAGTAGAGGGCGATGGTGTTCCAATGAACTTGTATCCTCAAAGTGCCTATTACTTCGGAACCGATGAAGTGTACTCATTTCACATGGGGTTAATGCAAAGAATGAGCGTAGCTCAAGATGAGTACCATCCCGAAGATTTTGTGAACGGTGTTACTCTCGGAACAGAAATTGCCCCTCAACTATTTCGGAAATTAAAAAGTGTTGCTGCATTGATTGATACAGCTAAAGAGATAGAAGATTTTCAAGCGATAGGAGTTCAATGCAGGGAAACACTAATTGAACTCGGTAACCATATTTACGAGCCTATGATGGCAGGTGCCGAGGAACAGCCCCAAGCATCAAATTTTAAGCGCAAAGCGGAACTGTTTATCCAGTTTTACTTGAAGGGATCGGAAAATTCCGACTATCGTGGTATCATCAAGAAATTGACAGAAGCAACCTGGGATTATGCAAATAAAATCACACATTCGCGGAGTGCTACATACTACGAAGCATCAACTTGTGTCACTCTATGCATCTCTCTTGTTGGCACTTACGAAAACATTCTTCAGAAAGTATTTGACCCTCTTGCACAGTATCATTGTTCAATATGCAAGAGTAAAAAGCTCAGCATTGATGGCGATGATTCGGATGAAGATGGTATGGTTGAAAAACTTTATCTACACTGTGAAGAATGTGGAGCCACAACCGAAGTTGTTTTTGAGAGAAATAGCAGCGATAGTCCATCATACATTACCGGCAAGGTTGTAGAATAGGATGTGAAAACAGAAACCCCAGACTATCAATAGGCGTTGGTAGTTTGGGATTTCTGCTTTTGCAGGAATATATTTTTTGTCGTGTGCTTGACATACGGGTGCCTGAGCTGATGCGCGGTGAATGGCTCAACGGCCTGTATTTTCGGATTTGAGCGGCTTGCGTCCTTTCCGCCTGCTGCAATGTTCAAATAGTGCTGATAGCTTCTCCATGCGGCCTGAAATGCCGTGTATGACATTACACCGCCCGTTTGCATAGAAGGGCATACCAACATGGAAGCGCGGCGGCGGCTCTGCAAAGCCGGAATGATCGCGTCCGGGATTTGGATTGTCCTGTTCCCCGCTTTACTCTTTGGTGGTTTGATCTCCGCCGCGTTGCGAACATAATAAACCGCCTTGTTTATTGTAATGCGCTTGTTTTTTGTGTCTACATCGCCCCAAGTTAGGGCGAGCAGCTCACCCCGGCGCAATCCACAATACATCATCAAAAGCGCCGGAAGCCCCATCCTGTGGCCTTGCCAAGTCTCTACAAGGAGCCGCTTTTGCTGTTCTGTCAATGGCTGCCGTTCCTCTGCTTCCACATCGGGAACCTTTACACGCGCAAAGACATTGCGCATCAGAATATCGTTATCAAGCGCCAATTCGAGCACAGCCGCCGCCGCGATCTTCGTCTTTTTCATGCTCGACTGTGAGAACCCCGCTTCTGTCATGCCGTTGATTATCGCCTGCAAGTCATGTTTTTTCAGGTCAATAATGCGGTAACCGCCAATCACAGGGTTTACATGGTTTTTCAACAATCCATCGTATTCCTTGCGCGTTTTCTCTGACGCGTTAGGCGTGTAGTCCTTTACCCACAGGGATGCAAGCTCCGCGAAGGTGATCTTTTCATTGCTTGACAGCGTGCCGTGGCGGAGCTGCTGCTCATACTCCGCCGCGCGCTGCTCCAACTCTTTAATGGTCTTTGCATAAATTGTCTTGCGGATGGGCTTCCCGTCCGGCTTGCGGCCTATGGTGATTTGCTTTGAATAGTTGCCGTCTGCGCGGCTCTTGCGTTTGGATGGTGCTGCCATGGTTAATCACCTTTCTTCATCACATCTGCCAAGAAATTAAGTTTTCTACGCAAAACATTCATTATCGCAGCACAATTCAATTCATTGCTGGACATCTGCATCCGCTTCGCTGTGAAGTATGCCTCTGGATTATCATCACATACATCTGGAAGGTCTTCTTCTTTCACAACTTCTCCGTTTTGCAAAATGTACATAGGAACGCGCGGCGCATTTGCAGCATTTACATAGTCTTCTATTGTGTGAATAATCCCAAGCCAATTCTTCCATTCCATCTCAAGTATCATGTTAACCATCTTGACATCATCGCCGGAATACGCCTCTCCATACTTATCTATAACCGTTGTTCCGCCCAGTTGTTTTAGATATAATAAATACTCAATTGCGCCATAAGAGAGCCCTGTTTTTTTATGGATTTGCTCCCATTCTTCATCGGGAAGGTCATCAATTCCATAGAGATAGTTCAGAGAGCAATTAAGTACGCGGGCAATTTTAGCAAACGTTTCGTAATCAGGCTTTCTTTCACCGTTTTCATAATAACTAATTGTTTGTGTTGTCATCCCTAAAGCCTTTGCAAGCTTCCCTTGCGTATCATACCCCATTTCAATGCGGCGCTCTCGTAAACGTTTCTTAAAATCAGATTCCATAACACTTAGCTCCATTCTAATCACTGTTGAATCGCAAAATTTCAATGCAACATCTATTGGCACCACCACAGTAGCGGCTTACAATAGAGATGATAATAGTCGTTGAATCAATGTTATACCAATAAACTATTATTGTCAACATGGAAAGGAGCAAACAGCATGTACACGAACAGCAGAGCCACCCTATCAGCCCCAGAGCTCGCGGAATGCCTCGGCATTTCCCGCGCAGGCGCTTATAACCTGATGCAAGCCAATGGATTCCCGTCCTTCCGCATCGGAAAGCGAGTGATGGTTACAAAGGCAGCATTTGAAAAGTGGTTGGAGGAACAACAGCGTAAGGGGGGCGTGAACAGATGGGCAACCAAGTAAATGATGGTGCCTCCATTTTGAAAATAGCCACAGACAAGAACAAGGTACAGGAAATAATACTCCAAGCATCTGCGCCGCTCAATAATGGTACAGATGAAATATCAATGGCAGATTACCTTGTGAGCGAAGGGGTTAAAGGCAATCTATGTTATGTGAATGGTATCGGGTCGATGTTTTATGATGGGAAGCGCTGGGCACAAGACCCGGATGGGATAAAAGCGGATAAAGAGTTGCAAGAGCGGTGTAAGAAAGCTGTAAAACTCATCCGTTCAAAGCTCTCCGAGTTTGACGAAAAAGATCCCAATCAGGCAGAGGCGAAGAAGATATTGACAGCACGCGCGGCGGCGGTGGACGCTTACAGCGGACACAACAAACGGAATGCGCTCATGAAAACGCTTAGACCGCACATATCCCGCACGATGTCAAGCCTTGACAGATTACCTGGAACATTGAACACACCGTGCGGATTTGTTGACCTGGCTGGTAACGTACTATTTGATGCATCGCCTGAATATGGTTTTACGCAAGTTACAGGCGCGCATTATGACAGGGAGGCTCATTCGGAAGTGTGGCATTATTTTTTGTTGGAAACCATGAGCGGAGATATAGAGCGCGTCAAGTTCCTGCAAAAGCTGTGCGGCTATGCTATCGAAGGTAACCCGGTAGAAGATATAGCGGTCGTGCTTTACGGCGCGACCACGCGAAACGGCAAAACAACGTTTCTGAACGCCCTGCAAGGCGCACTTGGAGACTATGCGCGGGGTCTAAATCCCGCCGCGCTTGCAGCCACAAGGGCAAATAATGCCGGAGCACCAAGCGAAGAGTTTGCACGCTTGCGAGCGGTGCGGCTCGTGGTTGCACAAGAAGCCCCGGCTAACATGCAGTTGGATGCGGCATTGCTTAAAACCTTGACAGGCCGAGACCACATAATTACGCGGTATTTGTATCAACAAAGTTTTGAATATACGCCAGAATTCGTTATCTTTTTAAGCACGAACCATCTTCCGCGCGTAAGCGATATGACTTTATTTTCAAGCAACCGCTTGATTGTCGTACCGTTTGAACGGCACTTTGAAGAACATGAACAAGACAAGGAGCTTGCAAAGAAACTATCAGCCCCAGAAGCTCAGAGCGCCATTCTGAATTGGTGCATTGAGGGATACCAAACATACAAACGGGAGGGGCTTCGGGCTAACATGCCAAAAGCTGTTCAAGAAGCCGTGAAGGAGTATAGGCAAGATTCAGATGTAATAGGCAAGTTCTTGGAGGAATGCACGATCGAATGCCGGGGCGGTAAAATACAAGCTTCTAGCATGTATTCGCTTTATACGCGATGGGCAGAAGAAAACGGACACAGCCCAATGACGCAAATGCGGCTGAGCATGGAACTTGGGCAACGAGGGATTTCCAAAGGGCGGAGCTCTGGAATGCGCTTTTTCGCAGACATTATGCCGCGCTCTGAATTGCCGTGGAGCAGCGGAGCGCCGTATTCAGTGACGGCTTGATGACGGCATATGACGGCTTGATGACGGCTTTTTCCCAGGCAAACAGCCTGTTATGACGGGCATGACGGCTTTAGCGTTCCCCTTTTATATGTAGATAATTAAAAAGATATATATACATATAAAAAGTATAGTAAAAAAAGCCGTCACCATTGTCACAACCTAGAGAAACTCTAGAAAAGCAGCTATATAAGCCGTCACAAACCTGTCACTAACCCGTCATAAAAGGAGGAAAAATGGGCAAGGCATCACAGCGCAAGGGTGCGGCGGGAGAGCGAGAACTTGCTTTGCTTCTCAGCAAGTTGGGATACGACATAGAGCGGGGCGGCTCTCTGTCATTCGGGGAAAAGCCGGATTTGAGCGGACTTCCGGGCGTGCATGTTGAAGTAAAGCGTGTGGAGCGGCTAAACGTGGCGGCGGCAATGGCGCAGGCCGTCCGGGATGCTGAACGCTTCCACGACGGAGCGCCCGCAGTATTTCACAGGCGAAACCGGGAGCAATGGCTTGTAACAATGCGGCTGGATGACTGGCTAAGCCTATATACCTGTCATAAATACGCCGACGATTAAAGGTGATTCATATGTTTTACCTCCGCGTGTGGAGGCTTGTGGAACTTTTATGGATGATTATAAGGAGGCAATAAAGTTATGGGAATTTGGGTAGTGGATCAGGATATTGAAAGAGCCGTGATGGTTACGGGCGTTTTTATCGAGCCTCAACCGAATGCAGACGGCATGCGGCAAATCATCGCTATTGGCGGCGCACCTTTAGGAAAATATCCTTCCGAATTTGATGCAAAATTGGTGTTGTGTAAGCTTTTTCAGGCAATAGAGCACGGTGAAAGGGTGTTTTATATGCCGGAGTAAACTTCCCATCCCCAATGCCGCTGCGCTCCACACAGACACAGACGAAACCACCGGCAGAAGTTCACGAACAATACTTTCCAAGATTAGGACGCGCCGCCGCGATGCTGACAAGGATAGTATATCACGGGAGGAAGCGACATGACAAACGAAGAACTTGCGGCCAGCATTCAAGCCGGGGATACGTGGCGGCTCGACACGTTGTTGACACAAAACAAAGGCATGATATACCACATAGCCCGGCAGTATCATGAACTTGCAGAGCGTAACGGAGGCGCAGACATGAACGACCTGTACCAATCCGCCGCGCTTGGCATGATCGAAGCAGTGCCGGAATGGGAACCAGAACGCGGAGCATTCCTTACTGTGGCAACGTTCCACATGCGCCGCCGCGTCAGAGAACTTCTCGGCATCAGAACCACAAAAACCCGCATTGAGAACATGGGCACAGCCTCCCTTGATGTGGCCTTGGATGATGAAAATGATACTCCCCTTGTGGAGCAGATCATAGACCCCGCCGCGCTTGACCCGGAAGAAGCCGCATTACAGGCGGATATGCAGCGTATTGTGCGGGAATCCGTTACACGCCTGCCGGAAGAACAAAGATCGGCCATAGAAGCGGCATATTTCAGCGAAGGAGGGCGCGGCGGCGAAGCGGCCAGAAAAGCGCTGCATACATTGCGAAGGGATAAGAGGTTGTTTCTGTTATGGAGGGAGTATGAAGGCGCAGCATTCCGCGTTCGTTCTTCTCCGTGGAAGTATACGCACACAAGCTCGGTTGAGGCGGCTGCAATGCAGCGGGAACGGATACGGGAACAAATAGCGGCGCTCATGCGGCATATAGGTTAAGGCGCTTTTTAATGTTGCACTTTCGTGAACTTTCGCGAACTAAAAAAGGCCATTGCATGGCTATACTAAACGTTCTACCCCTATCAGCGGCAAAATCTGAGAGATCAATTATATCCCTGAGGGCGATGAAAAGGCTAAGTTGAATTGCAAGATCTATGCGATGAATATGTTGAGTTGGTGCATCGCTTCGCAATGAATTTGAGAGAGGGAAGCATTAAATGAAGAGGATAACCCGCCATACTCACAAGCCCATAGAGCGCCCTTCTGTGGTTTTTCCTCCCCCCTACCTGATTACAGCGCGGCGGCGGATAAATTAACCGACGGCCATAGCCTTTTCCAACTGCGCGCACATCCACGCAAATGGGGCTCCGTCGCGCCTCAAAATTTACTGCATTTTTACTGCATCCTTACTGCATTGAAGCAGTAAATCATGGATTTTGGAGCAAATCATAGGCATAACGAAAACGTGAAAAGTATAGGCATTTAGCCAGTTTACGGCATGTTTCCTAGGTTTCCTGATAGCATGACAATTCTCGTTCATACCCGGAGTGTCATGTGTTCGAGTCACATCGCCGCTACCAATAAAAAAGCTCCCTGTTTGGTGGGTGTTCGTAAAACAGTTAAATGAACAATTTAACTATTTACGGCATCTGTCAGACAGGGTTGGCTAAACGAAAGAAAGCTATACTTGGTTTGATAACCAGGTATAGCTTTCTTTTTATCAATCGACAAAATTCACTTATGGACAAAGGTTCGGTATAATATATCCGAACACGATGATTGGAGGTACACATAATGCAAGAACTGAACTATATTCGTTGCGGTGACTACTATATTCCCGATATTCGCTTGCCAGAGGAAAACAGACCTATTGGTCGATGGGGACGGATGCACAAAGAGTATTTGAGAGAGCATAATCCTATCCGCTTTGATGACCTTTACTTGAGTGAAAAGCTCTGGACATATCTGGCTGATTTGAATGAACAGGCACAGAACCGTCTGGAACTGATTATCGAGCAAATGAAGGCTGCTGAGGGCGTGACAGAGGAATTGAAAGCAGCAGACCAAATGGCATGGGTCGGAGCTATGAATAGCATCCGCAATCGTGCAGAAGAAATCGTACTGACTGAATTGATTTACAGCTAATATCGAGGGAGCTAACTTGTGGGCGAATTGTCCACAAGTTGGCTCCCTTAACTTCTGTCCAAGTTGGGTAGAAGTTATCATTATTTATCGTCTGAATTTGTAGTAAAGCACATCGTGTACTGTCCATATACAAAAACAAATTCGCCAAGAAGTTGCGAAATATGTCGAAAAATATCGCTATATTCATTGACTTTAGCACATCAAAGCAATATAATAGAATGTGTATATAGATGTTGACTGCTAAGTAGAGGTGCAGAGTATGAGAATGAGCTATAAAAAGCTATGGTTAATGCTTGTTGAGAAAGAAATATCTCCGGCTACACTTCGCAAAGATTTGAATATAGCTACTGGAACAATGACAAAACTTCGCCGCAATGAAGAAGTTGCGCTGTCTGTCCTGCTTCGTATATGCGAATATCTGGACTGTAATATTGGAGATATATGTGATGCCATAAAGGAAGAAAAAGATTTTTGAGAAATCATATAGGAGGGAATGAAACGTGACAGTTTATAATTCTGAGCCGCCCAGAAAAGCAACTCGCTTTTGCTCTTACTGTGGTACAAAATTAGACGAGGGTGCCCGTTTTTGTAAAAATTGTGGAGAGCCTATAGTACAGCTACAACAGCCTACTAACAATACTTCCTCACATGAAAATCCAAAAGAGGAAGCAAAGCAGTACAAGGCAGAGCCCATAATGGAAGACCCAAGAACTAAAAGGAAAACCGTATATGACGGTGAATTACATAAATGTCCCAACTGCGGAGAATTGTTGAAGTCCTTTACACCAGTTTGTCCTGCTTGTGGCTATGAACTTCGTAGTGTGCAAACGAACAGTCCTGTCGAGGCACTTGCGAAAAAAGTAGAAATGGCTTCATCCTTAGATGAAAAAAACGAACTGATTACAAACTTTTATATTCCTAACACAAAAGAGGATATTTACGATTTCTTTATTTTAGCTGTTTCTAATTTGGAAGATAAATATTATGACACAGACGATGCTTGGCGAGCTAAATTAGAGCAGGCTTATCACAAAGCCAAATTATCTTTCGGAAATACCGCCGAATTTGAATATTTAGAAAAGCTGTATTCCAGAACACGCAAAGAAGTGACCAAAAGGGAAAGGGGTATTTCAGCCGTTTTTAGAAGAAATAAGATTGCATGCATCACAGCCCTTTTGATAGGCGGAGGGATTTTGATGCTTGTAATCGGCATTGTTTTATTTTCATCTACTTCGGCGGAGGAAAACTTCGGAGCTTCTTGGGGTGGCTTGATGTTTGCGATACTCGGTATAAATTTCATTATTTCGCCAACTTGGGTTCTTCAAGAAGTGAAGAAGAAAGAAAATGCTAAAAATAAGAAAAATGGAAACTTTCAGAAAAGCAACAGCAATATCATTTCGGTAGGCAAAGATGCCGAAGATTTTTACAACTTGAACTATAGTGATATGGCGGAGTTCTTAAAGGCTCGTGGCTTTAGAAATATTGAGACAAAACCCGAAAGAAAAGGATTGCTCGATACAGAGGGCGCTATTAAAGGGATTAGCATTTCCGGCAATACTGAGTTTAGCGAATACGATGAGTTCGATGTGAACTCAAAAGTTATCATACGCTATTATTCCAGAAAACACTAAGGAGGGAGAAAAATGGCACTATTTAGGAAACCAAAAGCCGGTGGTTTTATGGATCAAATTCGTTGTGATGAACCATCGTACTTGATTTGGAAATGGCATCCTGCTGGATCACAGGCAGGCTTTAACAATCGTGAAGATGCAATCCGCTGGGGTTCATCTTTGAGAGTTAAAGATGGTGAGGTAGCCGTGTTTGTTTACAAACAGAAGGATGGCACCATGCAGGACTATATTGTCGGTCCTTACGACCAGACAATCAAGACTGCAAACTTTCCTGTCCTTGCAAGTATTGTAGGGTTGGCGTATGAGGGCGGCACCCCCTTCCAAGCCGAAGTCTATTTTATCAATCTCGCACAGATTATTCAGGTTAGATTTGGCGTGCCGTACTTTGATGTATACGACCCTCGTTTTGAAGATTTCGGTGTTCCGGTTGCTATCAGAGGTACTATTAGCTTCAAAATCAGCGAATACCGGGAATTTGTAAAATTACATAGGCTGAATGATTTTAACTTGGATGCTTTTCAAACACAAATCCGTGATGCAGTTTGCCGTTATGTCAAAGATACTGTTGCGAATGCTCCGGCAGCAAACAACATCCCATTGGTTCAGATAGAAACAAAGACTGCTCAAATTAACGATATTATCGAATACGATCTTGGAGAGCGTTTGAAAGATACTTTCGGGGTTACTGTCTCCGGTATTGATATTGGAGCAATCGAGCTTGATAAGTCAAGTGACGGTTACCGCCAGCTGATGAGCGTCACAAAAGACCTTGCTGGGGCAACTGCAAAAGCTGAGGCAGAAGCAAAAATCAAGGATATTCACGACAAACAGAGAATTGAAGTTGAGCATTACGAAGGCACACTTCGCATTCAGCGTGAAGAAGGTCAATACGCACAGCACAAGCAAACTCAGAGCTCTAACCTTGGAGCTTTCCAAGTTGAAAAGCAAGCCGAAGTTGGTGTTGCAGGTGCAAATGCCCTTGGACAGATGGGTGCAAATGGTGCCGGTGATGTGAACCTTGGCAGCGGTGGAGATGGTTTCAATATGGCTGCTATGATGGCAAGCATGGCTGTGGGCGGTGCTGTTGGACAGAACATTGCCGGAACGATGAACAACATGATGGGCAGTATGAATCAGCAAGCTGTTCCCGGTTCGGTTCCCCCATCTATTCCTGTGGTGGCATACCATGTTGCAGTCAACGGGCAGGCAACTGGCCCGTTTGACCTAAACACGTTACAGCAAATGGCGGTTGCCGGACAACTCACAGCGAGCAGTCTTGTATGGAAAGTCGGAATGCCAGAGTGGGTTCGGGCTGAGACTGTCGATGAACTTAAAGGCTTTTTCATGCCCCCTATTCCTTCAATGGAATAAGAGAAAAACAGGTAGGAGGATAATCGAATGAAATGTTCAAATTGCGGAGCCGAACTAACAGATGATACAAAGTTCTGCTCATACTGCGGCGTAAAAATCACACCCGAAGCATCCGAAATTCACGAACCTAACGCACCAACTGATGTGAATAAGACTGAGCAGGTTGAAGAAGAAATTCCCAGCGAGCCGGAACCTCGTTACACACAGGCTAACACTGCTCAGAATACATTTAGTCCAAAGGCAACACTTGGAGACAAAATCAAGGCGAAGCTCCTTGCGTTTTGGACTGGGCTGGACTTGTTCTGTAAAATTTCAACCGTAGCAATCACTGTGGTAGCAATCTTGCTGCTTATTTCTTCTTGTGCTGGAAAAGGATTTGCGATTTTCTTTTCAATTCTCCAGTTGGGTGGCGTGATTGTTGCGCTCCTCATGCACAAAGGTGTTATTAAGCTGGAACAGAAAAAAGTATGGATTAAGTATCCTGTGCTTGCGGTTGCTATCCTGTTTTCTATTTTGAATATTATGAGTTATTCTTGGGGGCAAGGAAGCAACAACCAGCACCAGACTTCTATTCCTGACACTCCCGGAGTAACGGACGAGCCCGTTTTAACTACCGCAATGACTCCCTATGGAGCAGAAGAATGTGTTGGGGCGGACTTCGATTCTGTAAGGGATGAATTTAGCTCTGCTGGATTCACATCCATTAAAGTTGAAAAGATTGAAGACCTGAAAAGCACCGAAGCAGATAAACTTAACACCATTGAGTCTATCTCCGTTGGAGGTGCGGCAGATTTTTCAAAGGGACAAGAATTTGACAAGGTTGATGAAGTAATTATCCGCTATCATGGTTACGCAAAATGCACTGTTACAATCCATGTTGATTTTATTCCTAACTTGATGTTTAGCAAGTATGATGTGAACCTTCTCTTGGATGGCATTGAGAAAGGAACATTGCCGCACGGTGAGGATAAGGATTTTGAATTTACCATCGAACCCGGTGAATACACGCTTACATTTGAAAGCGATGAATCTTCTTCTGTGAAGGGAGAGACTTCCTTGACAGTCGATTGCGACATGGATGTATCTTATAAAATTTCGTGCAGCAGCGATAAAATTTCTATCGAAACATTGTATGTTGATCGGCTTGCCGAACTTGCTGACGGTGAAGTGAAACTGGATGTTCCGGCTTCTGAGTATAAGTTCAAGAATTATACCGAAGTAGAAAAAGCTCTTAAATCTCTCGGATTCACCAATATCAAACACAATGTGCTGTACGACATCGTGTTAGGTTGGACGGATGAGGGTGAAGTAGATAGTGTAAGCATTGCCGGAAATACTGATTTCAAGCGTGGCGATGTTTTCACTTCCGATTCCGAAGTCATAATTACTTATCACATGAAAGAGGAAGATGATCCGAACAAGCCGACTGAGCCAGCATCTGAATCGACAGAAACGCCAGCTACAACGGAAGAACCCCTGCCAAATTTGACGGTCGATAACTGTCCTGAACTTGCAGCTATGCTTGCGAACAAGGCTGAAATTGATGAAAGCTATTCCGACTTTGTAAGAAAATATGATGGTCGGGTAATTGAATTTGACGGAAGAATTGATTACTGTACTAAGCATGGTGATTACAATACTCGATTTGACTATCTTGTCAGTGCAGGAGATTATGACCCTGACCATCAGATCGGTCCGACATTTAAGTTTGAGAATGTAGCGTATTACGATTTGCACACAACTCTGGATACGGTCAGTGTCGGTCTGAATGTTCATATTGTTGCAGAGGTAGTTTCCTTTGATAGTAACAGCGGTTTGTTCTATTTAGACCCCGTCGAAATAACAGGAAGATAAATTTGTTCGTAAGAGATAGGAGGGATAAGTAGTATGTCAAGCAACTTACCTCAAAGATATGTTTCAGAAGATGCTGTTAAACGAGCCTTAAAAATTGACTCTTTTCGTAATCTGTCAAAAGACAAAATAATGCAGTTTGCGTCAATGATTCCATACATGGATAAAGATGTAGCAATTGCCATAATCAATCAATTTCCTACATTTGCAGATTTCGGAAAAGCGGCAATATCCGCCTACACGACAATGTGTGATAACATCCTTGAAAAGAACAAGGAGGGGCAGGCGGCAGTAATTCATGGCTATCAGACAATACTTGATGCTTTGGCAAAGAGAATGGAAATAGAAACAATTAGTGATGCAGAGCGGAAAGCAATCACAGATGACATGATTTCTGTTGCTGACAAAATAGCTGAAGCTGACTTACAAAATAAAAAGTTTCTCGACAGATTAGGAACAAAAGTATTGTTAGGAATACTGGGTGTTGTTGCAGCCGTCGGAGCAGGAATTGGTATTCATTCTGCTATTGGAGGTAATGGAGAATTACCACAGCTTGCAGATAATGATGATGACGATGAAACACTTGTATAAAAAGAATTAAGTGACCAAGTCAAAAGGCACGAACTGTAAAAAAGTTCGTGCCTTTTGTTTTGTACATTTTCATCCCACTTCGTCCCAGGCTGAGACAAAATGTTGCTTTTTGACTTCGTGCCAACTTGTCGGGAAGTCAGAATTTACACCACCTTATTTCCCAAATCTCACAGCAACACGGATTGACTTTCAGTGTCGGATTTTGTATAATGGTGGCGTGGAAAATCTATCCACAACCTACAACTGAATAGAGATATATGTTCATTTGATTTAGAAATTAGTCGGGACTGCCCGACACGGTATCGGTACACCGGAAGTACCGAGCTGCTCCAACTGCCTTTGGTTCTGTTGGCAGGAGTAGACATTGAGACAGAACCCGTCTTTGAATTTCAAAGCCGATTACATAGAACATCATTTTGAAGCGAGAGCCACGCTCCCGCCGATTTTTGATGTCTGTGTAATCGGCTTTTTTGTTGCCTTTTCTCAAAACCCATTTCCTGCGTAAAGAAAAAATCAGCAGCGCAGCCGATTGAGCTTTTCCGGCACGGAATGCCCGATAGGGCGCAACACCGTGGAGGCAGCGTAGAGCAAGATTCTACCATGGGCCCAAATTTCGCCTTTTGCTCATTTTGCCCACGGGAATCTTGTTGGGGAGTGCCTTCCCCAAGCCCTGCCCTGTTCCGATAAATCGGAAGCGTTGCAGCTGTCGCCGCTTTCAATTTTACAAAGGAGATGAAATCAAATGTCCAAAACTTACAACACCCCGAAGCGCAACCACATTATAAAAACCCGTCTGGATGACGAGGAGCACGCTGAATTTTTACGCCGCATGGAGCTGTACGGAATGAGTCAATCCGAGTTTATCCGTCAGGCTGTTTCCGGCGCACCTGTCAAACCCATCATCACCGTTCATCCAGTAAATGACCAACTGCTGTCTGCCATTGGCAAGCTGACAGCCGAGTATGGACGAATCGGAAACAACCTCAATCAGATCGCCCGCAGTCTGAACGAATGGCGCTCTCCCTATCCTGAGATGGCAAAGGAGCTTCGTGATTCTGCCGCCGACCTTGCTGCACTCAAATTTGAAGTTTTACAGAAAGTAGGTGACGCTCTTGGCAACATTCAAACATATCAGCTCTAAGAACGCCGATTATTCTGCTGCCGAAGCCTACCTGACCTTTGAGCATGACGAGTTCACCATGAAAGCCACGCTGGATGAAAACGGCAGGCTCATCCCAAGAGAGGACTATCGCATTTCTACGCTGAACTGCGGCGATGAAGATTTTGCGATTTCCTGTATGCGGGCAAATCTCCACTACGGCAAAAATCAAAAACGGGAGGATGTGAAAAGTCACCACTATATCATCAGCTTCGACCCGAAGGATGTACCGGATCATGGCTTGACTGTTGATATGGCACAGGAGCTGGGAAAAAAATTCTGCACTGAACATTTCCCCGGTCATCAAGCTCTTGTCTGCACCCACCCGGACGGACACAGCCACAGCGGGAATATCCATGTTCACATCGTTATCAATTCTCTGCGAATTGCGGAAGTCCCATTTATGCCATATATGGACAGACCCTGCGACACCCAGCCGGGAATGAAGCACCGCTGCACCAACGCCGCTATGGAATATTTCCGTTCCGAGGTCATGGAGATGTGCCACGACGCAGGGCTGTATCAGATTGACCTTCTGAATGGAAGCAAGACCAGAGTGACCGAGCGTGAATACTGGGCAAAGAAAAAAGGACAACTTGCGCTGGATGAAGAAAATGCTGCTCTTGTGGAACATGGCTTGCCCATCAAGCAGACCAAGTTTGAAACGGACAAGGACAAGCTCCGGCAGGAAATTCGCACGGCACTTTCCGATGCAGCCAGCTTCGAGGATTTTGCAGAAAGACTTCTGCGCCGTGGTATCACTGTCAAAGAGAGTCGTGGGCGCTTGTCATACCTTACGCCCGACCGAACCAAGCCTATCACCGCACGAAAGCTGGGAGATGATTTTGACAAGGCTGCTGTCCTTGCCGCCCTTGATAAAAATGCACAAAGGACAAAAACACAAGCTACACCGACTGTTCAAAAGCGTATTCAACAACAGGATACCATCAGCCGCATGGTGGATATTGAAGCCAAGCGAGCCGAGGGCAAGGGACAGGGATATATCCACTGGGCGAAGCTCCACAATCTCAAAAACGGAAGCAAGGCGTTTATGATGTACAAGGAAATGGGCTTTGATTCTCCCGAAGAATTGGACGCAGCATATCAGGAAGCCCATGAGGAAATGACCGCTACTCTTGCGAAACTAAAATCCGTTGAAGCAGTAATTGCGGAGAAAAAAGAACTGAGAACCCATGTCCTCAGCTATTTCAAAACCAAGGACATTCGTGATGGACTGAAAGCCTGCAAAAATGACAAAGCCCGCCGTGCCTATCGGGAAGAACACGACAGCGACTTCATTATTCTGGATGCCGCCAAGCGATACTTCGATTCCAAGGGCTTGAAAAAGCTGCCGAGCTACAAGGCGTTGCAGCAGGAAATTGAGCAGCTCATCAAGGAGAAGAACGCCCTGTACAACGAATACCACGAAGCTAAGGCAAAGGACAAGGAGCTGGGTACAGTTCGCCACAACATCGACCAGATTCTGAACGGCGAGCTTACCAGAAAACAGGAACAGAAAAAGAAATCGCAGGAACAGGAAATCTAATTTCTTCCTATCCCTTCGATTCCATTCTTATCCTATCTATCAAAAAGGAAAGGACGATTTTTATGAACGAACAGAAAAAGTTGACTGACATGACACAGGAGGAGCTGGAAGCCCTCTTTGCCGATAAGACCATGCCGGATTGGTTTGATTATCTCCCCCCGGAGGAGGAAGTCCAGTTCCTCTCCTCGCTTGAGTTACCTGCCGATGAAAATGATATACAACATTGGCTGGATGAGCTGACTCCACCAGAGGATTTGCAGGAATGGTTGGAGCAGCTTCATTCGCAGGAAGATACGGATGAAGAAAGCCCTTGTTGCTGCTTCTCCAATGTTGATCCGTATATGAAGCCCGAACCTCACCTGCCTGACAATGTGCGGCATAATTTCCGGTTCGGTGAGGACGGCAAAATTCATGTGAAAAATATTTCTGCTTACTGGATACCGGAACTGACTGTCACTGAGGAAATCAGCGGAACGATTTACACCGTCACTGGCAGCTATGTGGGAACAGAAAGTTTTCTTCGTAAGCTGGAACGCATCACGGCGAAAAATTTCACAGAAAAAGCGGAGGAAGAAGAATGACAAATACACAGATTCTTGATACAATAGACGCAACCAATCCTGTACTGACAGTTGCTCCATTCAAGGAGGAAACAGAAATGTTAGGAGCAACAAATAAAATCACTGCCCTTTATTGCAGATTATCTCAGGAGGATGAAAGAGCCGGCGAGTCTCTATCCATCGAAAATCAAAAATCCATGCTTCTCCAATATGCACGAGAACATCACTTCCCTAATCCAACTTTTTTCGTGGATGACGGGTACAGTGGCACCAGCTATGACCGTCCCGGTTTTCAAGCAATGCTGAATGAAATCGAGTCAGGTAATGTGGCTGTGGCACTTACGAAAGACCTTTCCAGACTTGGCAGAAACTCTGCTATGACTGGATTGTACACAACATTCACCTTTCCCGAAAACGGTGTACGCTTCATTGCCATCAATGATGACTTTGATACGTCCGACCCCAACAATATCAATTATGATATTGCAGGAATGAAAAACTGGGTAAATGAGTTTTATGCCCGTGATACCAGCCGCAAAATCAGAGCTGTGCAGAAAGCCAAGGGCGAGCGTGGTGTACCACTGACAACTAATGTACCTTATGGTTATGTGAAAGACCCGGAGAATCCAAAACACTGGGTTGTAGACCCGGAAGCCGCAAGTGTAGTCAAACGTATCTTTGAGATGTGCATGAACGGACGAGGACCGTCACAGATTGCTAATCAGTTGAAAGCAGACGGAGTATTGACTCCTGCTGCATACACAGTCAGCCAAGGAAGAAACAGTCCAAGCCCGGTTCCAGAAAATCCTTGCAGGTGGAATAGCGCTACCGTGGTGGCAATTCTGGAACGCAGAGAATATACAGGCTGTACGGTCAATTTCAAGACCTATACCAATTCTATCTGGGATAAAAAGCAAAGGGACAATCCGATTGAGAAGCAGGCTATTTTCTACGGTAAACACGAAGCCATCGTGGATTTGGATGTCTTTGAGAAAGTTCAAATCATCCGTCAACAGAGGCAGCGCAAAACTAAGTCCGGCTGCACAAGCACATTTTCCGGTCTGGTGTACTGTGCTGACTGCGGTGAGAAGCTGTACTACGGAGCAACCAACAATGGCAAACGTGAAGGAGCTTTCTTTGAATGTTCCCTGCATTGGAAGCACAAGGACAAGTGTGAAGCACACTTCATCCGTGAGTCCGTGTTGGAGCGTTTGGTGCTGAAGCACATCCAGTTGGTGACAGAGCATATTCTCAAGTACCGTCAGCATTTTATCGCCGTGATGGAACGCCAGCTCAAGCTGGAATCTACAGAAAAGCTTCAAATCAGCCGCAAGCAGCTTGAACGAAATGAGCGCAGAATCTCCGAGCTGAAAAGACTGTTCATCAAGATTTACGAGGACAATGCCAAGGGCAAGCTGAGTGACGAACGTTTTGATATGATGAGTCAGAGCTATGAAACCGAGCAAAAACAGCTTGAAGCAGAGGTTATTTCTCTGCGTCAGGAAATTGAAGTACAGGAACGACAGAACGAAAATATTGAAAAGTTCATCCGAAAGGCAGATAAGTATGTAGGTATCGAGAAAATCGACCCCGCTATGCTGAGAGAGCTGATTAAAGCCATCTATGTGGAAGCACCGGACAAGTCCAGCGGCAAACGCAGACAGAACATCCACATTCAGTATGACGGCATCGGATTTATCCCTTTGGACGAACTGATGAACCAAAAGGAAACGGCGTGACCAAAGTCACGCCGTCCCTTGAAAACCATGAGGTTTTCGGATTTTTTCTAAATAACTGTTTTACGAAGCCCGCCCTTTGGGAGCTTTTTTATTGGTAGCGCACCGTTTGCGCAAGCGAGGCGCAGACATGCCGCCGCTGTCTGTTGTATAATTGCTGTAATCTAAACCAAGATCTGTGGGGGATATGGTATGGAACGGAAAGCGAGCGAAATTCAGAAGCAACGGATTAAAGAAATAGAATCTGCTGCGGATCGCCTTGTGGGAAAATGCAAAATAATGTTTGTTTCCTCTGTCAATGAAAATGGGTACCCAAGGACTTGCTGTGTGAGCAAGTTAAAGGATGCGGGATTCAGGGATTTAGTATTCGTAACATCAAAAAGAAGCGAAAAGCAAGGTAAGGCCAAACATTTTGAGGCCAATTCAAAGGCAAGCATCTGCTTTCAGGACGGAGGGGATTCATTAACCCTTGTGGGCGAGGTGAATTTCATAACCGATAGAGCAGAAATGCAAAATTTATGGAATGAAAACGATAAAACTTTTTTCCCAAAAGGAATTGACGACCCCAAAATAAGGTTTGTTCACTTTCATACTTTGGAAGCAACTTTCTGGATTAATCATAAGTTCAGAACAGTAAAGTATAAATGAATTGCAAAACGGCAACGCCTATGCCGTTTTGCAGCGGAGCAGGAGGGCTGTTCACAGATAATTAACGTTTTTACGGTTTCCGCTGTGGTATGATATCGCGGAATACAGAAAGGATGAAATTGGTACGCGTATGAATGGAATAAAGAAAAAAATCCTGTATATTTGCGCAGCCCTGCTTTCCTGCGCCTTTGTGTGCATGGCAGGATGCTCTATGCCGGAGCAGCAGATTGCCACATTTTTTGTTCAGACTGAGCAGACACCGGAAGCCGGCAATGCTGCGCAGCCCAGCCCTTCCCCCGCCCAGACCGTGCAAACGCCGGAGTCTGCCGCCCCTGAGCTGGAATCTCCTTTACCTCTGCCGGAACCCTACCAAGCAGTGGTCGCCCAGTATGCCGACGCAATGAACCACGGCTATTATGCCTCGCTGGGGGTTGAAGAACGGGACAAAGCCTTTGGAGAAGATGTGGCTTCCGAATGGCGGATCATCCAAAAGCCGGCATATTATGCGCTGTATGACTTTGACGACAACGGGACGGACGAACTGCTCATCGGCACATTGATGGATGGAATCCCCACCTTTTATGACATACGTTCCATTGCGGGCGATGAAGCCGTGCAGCTGTTTGACGCAATCTTTGGGTACCGCACGAACTTTGACGTATACGCGGACGGAACGATCAAGGTGACATGGAGCTCCAGCGCCTTTGAATCCGGGTTTGACTATTATAAGGTAAGCGGCGCGGAAGCTGTGCTGCTTTCCTCCCAGAAAACCATGGCTGACATCGAAAATGCAGATGCCCTGCAGTACTTCAAGGACGGTGCTGAAATCAGCGAAGAGGAATACTTCGCACTCGATTCAAGCTATGATGCGCTTGGGCCCCAGCCCCTTAACTGGGTTTGTGTGACGGAATGAACGCATGCGGCTCCGCAATTGGCGGCAGGCTGGTGCATAAGGCAAACCGTTTGAACGGCAAAAGCGGCTTCCCTGCCCGGGCAAGCCGCTTTTTTGATCGATTCAGCCGCGGAAGCACGCGCCGTTGACAGCCGCCCGGCCGGTAGCTATAATAAATGCGGATTTATGTCATATGGGGCTTTGTTTCCCGATGGATTGGAGGAATCAGAATATGAAGCCGCACAGCAGATTTAATGCGGCGCGAAGGGCGCTGCTCTTTTGGTGCCTGTTCATCGGCATCGGCGCTGTGGCAGGCGCTGTGGGGATGCTCGCTGCACCGGACGGCAGCGCGTTGGGAATGGAGGGCTTGCTTCCTTATTTTCAGGTGCTTCCGCTGGCGGAATATCTGTACCAGGATTTCGTTTTTCCCGGCATTGCGCTTTTATGTGTAAACGGAATTCCCAACCTGATTGCGGCAGCGCTGCTTTTCAGGCACAAAAAGGCGGGGATTATCTCGGGCGGGATTTTCGGCCTGACGCTGATGGCGTGGATCACAATACAATTCGTCATCTTCCCTGCAAATTTCATGTCCACAACCTATTTCATTTTTGGCTTTTTGCAGGCCGCTGCCGGGCTTGCCGCATGGATTTTCTACAAGCAGGAGCGATTTCTTGCACAAACGGATTTCCTTCCGCACGCAGGAACGGACCACAGCCGGCTGGTTGTTTACTTCTCCCGCATGGGTTACACGAAAAAGGCTGCGCTGGAGGAAGCACGCCGCACCGGCGCGGATGTTTACGAGGTGCGCTCCACCGAACGCACCGAAGGAACGCTCGGCTTCTGGTGGTGCGGGCGGTTCGGCATGCATCGGTGGGATATGCCCATTGCGCCGCTTTGCATCGACCTTTCCTCCTACCGCCATGTAACAGTCTGTTCCCCCATCTGGGTGTTCCATCTTTCGGCGCCCATGCGCAGCTTCTGCCGGGCGGCTGCCGGCAAAATCCGGGAAGCGGATTATATCCTCGTTCATTATCAAAGGTGCGGTTATAAAAATGCCGCTCAGGAAATGGATGCCCTGCTCGGGCTTTGCGGGACAAGGGTTGAGAGCATTTGCTGCCGGCAGGGCACCCCGCTGCGCCAAACTACCTTTTACACAGTGCAGGAAACCGAACCGAAGGCTTGCTGAGTTCCGTCCGCTTTCAGCAAACGAATGGCAAGAAACGTCGAGCGATTTCTTTTCTGATTTCGTAACATATCCGTTATAAGGCGGTAAGAGGATGAAAGCATGAACGAGCAGGTCTTGGCTGTCCAGCGGATGCAGGACTATATTGAATCGCATATCGAGGAGGAAATCACAATGGCAGGCCTGTCATTGGCCTCGATGTTTTCTCCCTGCCATTCCTACCGGCTGTTCCGGCAGTATACCGGGCTGACCCCGGCGGAATACATCCGGCGGCTGCGGTTGTCCCAATCGGCCCTCCGGCTGAAAAACGAAAATTGCCGCGTGAGCGACGTAGCCTACGCGCTCGGGTTTGGCAGTGTGGATGGCTATCAGCGTGCGTTTTTCAAGGAATTCGGCCGCAATCCGGGGGCATATGCCAAAGATCCCGCTCCCATCTCGCTCTTTATCCCTTACGGTGTAAAATTCAGAGAACTCAGAAAGGAACCACACAACATGGAACAAGTGCAAAGCGTATTCATTCAAATGATTCGAAAACCGGAACGCAAGGTGATTCTCAAGCGGGGCGTCAGCGCGGAAGGATACTTTCCTTATTGTGAGGAGGTCGGCTGCGACGTTTGGGGGCTCCTGAGCAGCATGGATTCCCTCTCCGGGGAACCGGTATGCCTGTGGCTGCCCGCGCGGTACAAAAAGCCCAATACCTCCACTTATGTGCAGGGTGTTGAAACGGCGCCGGATTATGCGGGCACCGTGCCGGAAGGCTTTGATGTAATCACCCTTCCCGCAGCGGATTACCTGATGTTCCAGGGCGAACCCTTCCGGGAGGAAGACTACTGTGAGGCGATTGCTGCGGTGCAACACGCCATGGATCGCTATGATCCGGCAGTCATCGGCTGTGAATGGGACGATGAAAGCCCGCGCATTCAGCTTGAGCCTCGCGGGGAACGCGGCTATATTGAATTGCGTGCCGTAAAGCCGAGGTCCGGCCGATGAGCGAGCAAACGGACATCCCACAGCAAAGCGGCTGGAGAAAGCGTGCGCTCCTCTTCCTCACCAGCCAATGTATCACGCTGTTCGGTTCCACGCTGGTTCAGATGGCCATCATCTGGTATGTCACGCTGCAAACTTCCTCCGGCGCATGGGTGGCCGCCTTCACGGCCTGCTCTTACCTGCCGCAATTCCTGATTTCCTTCATGGGCGGCGTTTGGGCAGACCGTTTCAGCCGCAAGGCGCTGATCCTTGGCGCCGATGCTGCAATCGCGATGGTCACGCTCGCCATGATGCTGACGATGCCGCATATCACCGCGGAACCAGCCCTGCTTTCCGCCCTGCTGGCCATGTCGGTTCTCCGCTCTCTCGGGGCGGGCATTCAGACTCCCGCAGTTCACGCGGTGCTGCCCCAACTCGTGCCGGAGCAACAGCTCATGCGCTTTAACGGGATCAATGCCACCATGCAGTCCCTCGTTCAGTTTGCCGCCCCCGCGGCCGCCGGCGCGCTGCTTTCGGTAAGCACGCTGCGCTCCACCCTTCTCGTGGATGTTCTGACGGCTGCGCTGGGGGTCGGCCTCGTTTGCTGCATCCCGCTCCCAAAGCAGCAAAAGCGAACGGAAAAAGCATCCGTTTTTTCCGATATAAAGCAGGGCATGCGGTATGCTTTTTCGGACCGGTTTCTCGGCAGGCTGCTGCTCGTATACGGTCTCTTTATCTTCCTGTGCGTCCCCGCTGGATTTCTGGCCCAACTGCTGGTTAGCCGCGTTTATGGCGACACGTATTGGCACCTGACCGCCGTAGAGCTTTTCGGTTTTGCAGGGATGGCGCTGGGCGGCCTGCTGATGGGGTTCTGGGGCGGTTTTCGGAACCGGGGGAAAACCCTTCTCGCCGGGCTTGCCGCCTTTGGCGCGCTGGCCATTGGCATGGGGGTTTCCCGGAACTTCATCTTCTATCTCAGCCTGATGCTCCTCTATGGCGTTGCGCTCACCACAGTGCAAACCGCAACGACCACACTCATTCAGGAGCGTGCGGAGACCGCCGTACAGGGCCGCGTTTTTGGCCTGATGGGATCCATATACAGCGGGTTCCTTCCCATTGGCATGGCGGTGTTTGGCCCCCTTTCGGATTACATCCCCCTGCAATGGCTCATGGCAGGCTCCGGCGCGGCACTGATCCTGATCGCCTTTGGCCTGCGGATGGATGGCATGGCACTTGCAGGAAAGGCAGGTTCAGCTTCAGCTGCCCCGCGGGAATGACAGCATTCCTCCTTTCCGGCAGTATTTCTGCCGGATATGTTTGTTCTTGCCCAATTGGCCTGCGCAGCCCTTGCAATCTACTTTTCGGTATGATATGATACCAAAAAGTAGATGTCTATATATGTAGAGGAATTAACGCATGGCTGTGTCTCTTTTACTCACGGGGTTCCCTGGAAGCATGGATCGCGGCTGGCTGGGATGGAGCACGGTCGTGCTTTTAAAGCAAGGCAAAAAAAACATCCTGTTTGATACGGGAAATTATAACGACCGTGCGCAGCTGATTGACAGGCTGCAGCAGCACCGTTTAACGCCGCAGGACATAGACCAGGTCGTACTGAGTCATTTGCATTTTGACCATGTCATGAATATAGATTTGTTCCGTAACGCAGAAATTTTTGCCGGCGCGCAGGAGCGCGAGCAGACCGAAGATCTCGCAACACCACAGCTCTATTTGGAGCGTTTGAACAAATCCCACCAAGTCAATTGGATTCATCAGGAAACGGCGCTTTGCGCGTCCGTAACGTTACTCCCGACGCCGGGTCATACGCCCGGATCGATTTCGCTGCTATTTCAGGATCAACAAAAAAGCATAATTTTGTGCGGAGACGCAGTAAAAAGCCGAAGGGAATACAATGGCTGCCGGAATACCCCCTCCGTAACGGCTTGGGCAAATCGGGCGGATTGGATCGTCCCCGGGCACGATAAACCCTTTACAAGGGAAGGCGTGTACTGCAATGCCCCAGCGCAGAACAGGATACAGGCCGACTTGGAAACACCGTGCACCATTGTATTCGACAGCGAAAAAAGGAATGGGAGTGAGGTATCATGAGCCAACCGGTAAAAATTGACAGAAACAGCTATACGCCGATCTACATTCAGATTCGGGAAGATCTGAAGCGCCTGATCGAAGAAGAAAAGGCGCACCGCGAGCAATTTTACAGCGATGAAGAGCTGGTGCAGATGTATGGCGTGAACCGGCTCACGGTAAGGCGCGCTGTGGAAAAGCTGGTTGACGAGGGCTATCTTTACCGCGTTCGCGGCGTAGGCACTTTTATGAGTTCGCCCAAAATCAATATGCCTGCCGCAGGCGGAACGAACCTGAACAGCTTTGAAGAACAGTGCCGGAAAGCCGGAAAGGTCTGCGTTGTAAAGGTAACGGAAATGAAGCTTGTGCAAGCGCCACCCGCCGTGCAGGCCGTCCTGCAGCGCGATGAGGTGTGTTATTTGGAACGGTTGCGCTATGTTGACCAGATCCCTATGGTGTTGGACAAATTCTACTTTCCGGCAGAGGTGATGGCCGGCATCAGCAAAGAAGCCTGCTGCCACCTAAAAATGCCCGAAATCCTGAATAAGGCCACAGGGATCGTTCCGTCGTACGCGGTCATGGAGGCGGAAGCGGTTCTTGCGACCCATGAAGATGGAGAAAAGCTGCAAATATCCGTACAGGATCCGCTCCTTTTGCGCAAAATGCGAATTTATCTTAAGGATGATTCCACTGCCGTGGTGGGCAAAACGCTGAACCGCGGGGATCTGTTCCGCCTAATTGTGCGGGTTAGCTATTAAACATGCAGTGGAAAGTTCAAGTATAAGGCAAAGGAGAAGAAGCATGAAGGCGTATCGATTCGGAATTATCACCAGCCATATGAGCGAAGGGTTCCTGGCTGAAAAAGAGCAGGTTACCGTTGAAACCCCCTGGGGGGCTGCAACCGTATACTGCGGAAAATTGGAGGGGATCCCCTGCGCGGTGCTGCTGCGCTACGGCGACAAATCCACGGTAGCCTCCCATCGGATCAGCTTCCGCGCAAACCTTTGGGCGCTTAAAACGCTCGGCGTAGAGCATCTCATCACCCAAAACGCAATCGGCTCCGTAAATCCGGATATCCGGCCGGGCGATTTTGTAATCCCGGACGATTTTATTGATTTCACCAAACACCGAGAGCTGAGCTTTTTTGAAGAAGAGGAATGCTGGGTGCGCGTGGATATGACCGACCCGTTCTGCCCTGCGCTGCGGCAAAAGCTTATTTCGGCTGCAAAGGAGATTGGCGTGAACCCCAGGGAACGCGGCGTGTTCATCTGCACCGAAGGGCCGCGGTTTGAAACGCCGGCCGAAGTCCGTTTTTACCGGAGCATCGGCGGAGACATTATCGGCACGCCGATGGTTCCGGAGGCCGTGCTGGCAAGGGAAGCGGGCATCTGCTATGCATCCGTTTCCATCGTCATCAACATGGCAACCGGAATGGCTCCCGCCGTGGTGCACAGCGGCGATGAAGGGATCATCAATTATTATGCGCGTACCGGGCTTGAAGAAAAGGTGGAGCAGATTTTTCGGCTCGTTGCAAAAAGCCTGGATACGCCGCGTGCCTGCCACTGTGCACAGGCGCTCGAGGAAGGGATTCACGGTACTCCGCCAGCATGGGCAAACGGCGTTTTGCTGCATGAAGCAGAAAAGTAAGTAAAAGAAATGCCCGCAATGCTGGAACAGCTTAAAGTCGGAGGGGTTCTATGAGACGGTACGTGTTGAAACGTTTAATTTATGCAGTCTTCGTTATTTTTTGTGTCGTGACCATCGTGTTCTTTTTAACGCGTCTGAGCGGTGATCCGGCCAGGCTGATGGCTGCCCCGGACGCTTCGGATGAGGAAATTCTTGAGCTTCGGGAGGCTCTCGGGCTGAACAAACCGCTTATTGTGCAATACGGCGAATATCTCGTCCGGGCAGTACAGGGAGATTTCGGCATGTCCTACCGCCATGGTGAACCCGCAATGCAGCTGGTGCTGGACCGCTTGCCCATGACAATGCGGCTGAGCGGCATGGCATTGCTGATTGCCCTGTTGGTCGCGCTTCCGCTTGGCCTGATCGCGGCCGTTTACCGGGATTCCGTTCTGGATCAGGCGGCGATGACGCTCTCCCTGTTCGGGCAAAGCTTTCCGACCTTTTGGATGGGCATCATGCTGATCCTCATATTCTCCGAAACCTTGCGCTGGCTGCCGACTTCGGGGACCGGCGGCATAGAATACATGATCCTTCCCGCCGTTACGCTGAGCTTTCAAACCACCGCAAACGTAACCATGCTGCTCCGCTCCAGCATGCTGGAGGTGCTGGGCACGGATTATATCCGCACGGCGCGGGCAAAAGGCGTGCAGGAGCGGGGCGTTATCGTGGCGCATGCGCTTCGCAACGCCGCTCTCCCCGTTATCACTGCAATCTCTCTCCAGATCGGCCCGATGCTGGGCGGCGCCGTTGTAACGGAAACCGTGTTTGCCTACCCGGGCATGGGAAGGCTTGCTGTACAAGCCATCAATAACCGCGACTTCACGGTGGTTCAGGCGTTTGTCGTTGTAATGGCGGTCATCATAGTCAGCATCAATTTGATTACCGACCTGATTTATACCGTCGTAGACCCCAGGATCAAATTGAAATAAGGAAGGGGGGATTTCCCAAATGAAACAGCAACAGGAAAAATCGCGATCTCCCTTTGCAAAAGCCATTCGCAATTTTTTTAAAAGCGGCGTTGCAACGGCAGGCGCAGTCATCCTCACCCTCGTAGTGCTGATGGCCATTTTTGCAGATGTGTTGGCTCCTTTTGATCCGAACGGAATTAATATCGTAGACCGTCTGAGCCCGCCGTTTTCGGAAAAGAACGGCGTATACCACGTTCTTGGAACCGATGCGCTGGGGCGCGATATCCTCAGCCGGATCATTTATGGCTCCAGGATCTCGCTTTTGATCGGCGTTTGCGCGGTATGCGTCGGCGCGTTGGTCGGCGTAACGTTCGGTCTGCTCAGCGGCTTCAAGGGCGGCGCGTGGGATAACGTGATCATGCGCATCACCGATGTGCAGCTTGCAATTCCATTTTTGATTCTGGCTCTCGCAGTCATCGCCATTCTCGGAAACGGGCTTGTGAACGTCGTCATGGTAATCGGGCTTACCAGCTGGATGCTTTATGCCCGAACGGTGCGCGCGGAGGTCATGTCGATCAAAAATCAGGATTTCGTGCTTATGGCAAAGGCAATGGGCGTGTCCGAAACAAAGATCATGCTCCGGCATATTCTGCCCAACGTCTCTTCCTCCATCATTGTAATCAGCTCGCTGCAGGTGGCGCGCGTCATTTTGTTTGAAGCGTCTCTGAGCTTCCTCGGCTTGGGCGTGCCGCCGGACATCACCACTTGGGGATCCATGATTTCCGACGGCAGGAATTACCTGAACAATGCATGGTGGATTGCCACCATTCCCGGGCTGGCCATTTTCTTCACAGTCATCGGCATCAATCTGGTCGGCAACAGAATCCGCGACCTGCTTGACCCCAAGCTGAAAGCCAATGAATGAAGAAAGGAGCGCCACGATGAATACCATATTGCGGGTGAACGACCTTGTAACCACCTTTCGCTACGGCAAAAAGGACATTCCCGTTGTAAACGGCGTTTCCTTTGAAGTGCATGAAGGGGAGATCCTCGGCATCGTGGGGGAATCCGGCTGCGGGAAAAGCGTGACCTCGCTTTCGATCATGCGCCTGATCAACCCGCCCGGCAAAATTGCGCAGGGTGAAATCTTATTGGGCGATACGGATCTGACCAAGGTTCCGGCCAACAAGCTGCACCGCCTGCGCGGCAAAGACATTGCCATGATTTTTCAGGAGCCCATGACGTCGCTTAATCCTTTGCAGACAATCGGCAGGCAAATCGCAGAGGCCGTCTTGCTGCACAGCGATGTCACCAAGCAGCAGGCGTGGGAAAAGGCGGTTGAAATGCTCGGCATGGTGGGCATCGCCTCGCCGGAGAAACGTGCGAAAGCCTATCCGCACATGCTTTCGGGCGGGATGCGGCAGCGTGTGATGATCGCCATGGCGCTGAGCATGAATCCGCACCTGCTGATTGCCGACGAACCCACAACGGCTCTGGATGTGACCGTGCAGGCGCAGATCCTGGAGCTGATCAAAAAGCTCAGGGATGAAATCGGCATGGCGATCATGCTCATTACGCACGATTTGGGCGTGATCTCCGAAACCTGCGAACGCGTCATCGTCATGTATGCCGGCGAGATCGTGGAGCAGGCGCCCATCCGTGAACTATTCAGCCATCCAAGCCATCCTTACACACAGGGGCTGATCGCATCCGTTCCGCGCATGAAGCAAACGGAAAAGCTGCTGCATACCATCCCCGGCATGGTGCCCGGAGTGCAGGATATGCCGGAAGGCTGCCGTTTTGCGCCGCGGTGCAGCCGTGCACAGGAACGGTGCATGAAGGAAAAGCCGCCTACGTTCGCGGTGAACGATGGGCATTATGCCGCCTGTTGGCTTTGCGCGGGGAGGGAATAAATGATGCCGCTGTTGGAAGTAAACGATTTAAAAAAATATTATCCCGCAGGGCGCGGCGAAATTCTTAAAGCGGTGGACGGCGTATCCTTTTCCATCGAAGCGGGCGAAACGCTTGGCATCGTCGGAGAATCCGGCTGCGGAAAGAGTACGACCGGCCGTGTGCTGCTCAAGCTGGAAGAACCCACGGACGGCCGGATTTTCTTCGAGGGAACGGAGATCACCCGGTATACCGCCAAGCAAATGCGGCCGCTGCGAAGGGACATGCAGATCATCTTTCAGGATCCCTATGCTTCGCTCGACCCGCGGATGCGCGTCGCACAGATCATCGCGGAGCCGCTTATTACGCACAATCTTGTGCAGGGCAAAGCGGACTGCGAAAAGCGTGTGGACGAATTGCTGGAGGCCGTTGGTTTGCCGGTAGACTGCAGGAAAAAGTACCCGCATGAATTTTCGGGCGGACAGCGCCAGCGCATCAGCATTGCGCGCTCTTTGGCGCTGCAGCCCAAGCTCATCGTATGCGACGAGCCGGTATCCGCGCTGGATGTTTCCATACAGTCTCACATTCTCAACCTGCTACGCGAATTACAGCAGCAGTATCATCTTGCTTATATCTTCATCTCCCATGCGCTCAACGTCGTCAGCCACATGTCCGACCGGGTGGGCGTGATGTATCTCGGGCAGATGGTGGAGCTTGCGGGCAAGGAAGTGATCTACGATGCGCCGCAACACCCTTACACAAAGGCGCTTCTTTCCGCAATCCCACAGATTGACGAAGCGGATCGCCGCCAAAGGGTTGTTCTGCAGGGCGATGTCCCGAGCCCTATCCAGCCGCCGTCCGGATGCCGCTTCCATACCCGGTGCGCGCAGGCATGTGAACGCTGTAAAACTGAAGCGCCCGCGTTCCGGCAGATCGCTCCCGGCCATTTTGTGGCCTGCCATTTCGCACAGGAGGCACCGCAATGCTGACAAGAATCGATTGCGCGCATTTGCTCACTGCGGACGAACACCAGCCCTACGTTCCCGCTGCCGCCGTGTTGGTGCGGGGCGACGCCATCGCGTGGGCCGGGCCGGGCGCGCAGTGCCCCGCCACGCGGGAACAGGCCGACCAATGGTTGGATTTTTCCGATAAGATCATAATCCCCGGCCTCGTCAACACGCATGGGCACAGCAGCCTCAACTGTATGCGCGGCGCGAGCGACGCGGGCGATTTTACACAATGGGCCGGCGAATTGAAAGCATATACCTCGGATCTGACGCCGGAAGCGCTGCATTTTGGCAACCTGCTTTCCGTGATGGACATGCTCGCGGGCGGCACAACCTGCATTTGCGATTGCACGCGTTACGGAATCGGCGGGCTGAGCCGCGCTGCGGAGCTGTTCGGCATGCGCAGCCTTGCGGGAGGCTTGGCCAATTCTCCGGAGCTGCGCACGGATGGGCAAGGCAACTGGGATGACATTGTAGCATGGTGCGATGCGGCAGATATATGCCCGGATCGCTCTACACTGGTAAATGTGTACATAGGTGCACATTCCCCGTACAACTGCACGGGGGAACTGCTGAAAACTGCGCATGCGCAGGCGCGGCAAAGGGGGCTGCTGTTTGTCATCCACGCAGCGGAAACAAAAGCGGAAGAAAGCACCATCCTGCAGCGGTACGGAATGCGTCCAATCCCGTGGCTGCATTCGCTGGGCGTGCTGGATGAAAACACCCTTCTGGTGCACAGCGTATGGCTGAACGAAGAAGAAATTGCGCTCATCAGCCACTGCGGCTGCAAGGTTGCGCATTGCCCGGCAAGCAATATGAAGCTCGGCAGCGGCGTCGCGCCCATTAAAAAAATGGTTCGCAGCGGCATTACCGTAGGGCTTGGCACCGACAGCATGCTCAGCAACAACAGCCTGGATCTGTTTTCGGAAATGAAGATTGCCTCCCTTGTGGACAGGATCACCTACGGGCCGGATTGTCTGGACAACCGCCAGCTGTTTCACATGGCCACCATTGAGGGCGCGCGCGCCCTCAGGATGGATCGTTGGATTGGAAGCATCTGCGCAGGAAAGAAAGCGGACCTTGCCGTTTTGAACGGATACCATCCGTTGGGATATGACGAACAGCGTCTGCTGTCGGACTTGGTGTTTTACATGAACCGCGACAGCGTTTACGCCACCATGGTGAACGGCACGCTGGTTTACCGGGACGGGCGCTTTCTCCTGCAGGATGGGGAAGCGGTTCGGGAACAGGCGAAACGGTATTTTGAAGAATCCGAAAAATACCGGAAGCTGCTGCACGGGGAAGCCCGCGAAAAAGGAGATCGGAAATGAAACGATACGTCATCGGCATCATTGCAAGTTTTTTATCGGAAGATCTGGTGCGCAACCAGCAGGAACGGCAGGTTGCAACGCCTTGGGGTGAAGCGACGGTGATCCTCGGCGAAGTGGAAGGAAAGCCCGTCGCCGCGGTGCAGCGCTACGGTCCGGAGATCCGGATCGCCAGCAGCTGGGTCAATTACCGCGCCAATATCTGGGCGCTGAAAAAGATGGGCGTAAAATACATGATCGCCATGAATGCGCTCGGATCCATCAATCCGGAAATCACGCCGGGTTCCATCACGTTGCCGCATGATTTTCTTGATTTCACCAAGGGACGCCCGCTGAGCTTTTTTGAAAAGGAAAGCTGCTGGGTACGCGTTGACATGACGGATGCATTTTGCAGCCAATTGCGCAAAAAAATTATGGCAAGCGCAGCGTCTCTGCAAATTCCGCTGATCGACCATGCGGTGTTCGCCTGCTCGGAAGGCCCACGCTTTGAATCGGCGGCAGAAGTCAAAATGTATCAGATGCTGGGCGCCGATCTTGTGGGCACGCCCGTTGTTCCAGAAATCATCTTGGCACGCGAAGCGGGCATGTGTTACAGCTCCATTGCCGCGATCATGAACCTAGGGTGCGGCATGGTAGAGTCCGTCGCCCATGACGATATGACGAAGTATTACCGTTCCTGCGGCGCGCAGGAGAAAGTGGAAAAAATCGTGCGCGAGACGATACGCACCTTCGTTGATGACAGAACCTGCCGTTGTGCAGGCGCTGCCCTGGAAGGCGTAGCCGGGCGTTTCCCGGCCTGGTATCTGGAAGAAACGGAACCATAAACTCTTATGCACTTGCACCCTATGCGGCGCAATGCAAATAAATCACGGAGGAATCCTCATGAAAAAGACCCTTTGTATGATCCTGGCTCTTCTTGTGGTGTTGGCCGGATGCGCGCAGACAACTCAGCCTGACGCTACCCCCGCGGCAACGCCCGAGCAGACCGCGCCGCAAGGCACCGAAACGGAGCAGCCCGATGCCTCTGCCGAGCCGGGCACACCCGATGAACCGGCCAAAGACACCTTGGTGGTTGCATTGAGCGCCGACGCCCTGTCGATGGACCCCGCCCGTCACACAACCTACCCCACTGGAACCGTTCTGTTCCACATTTACGATCCCCTGGTTACCCGCGACGCCAACGGCAACATTCAGCCCTGGTTGGCAGAATCCTGGGAATTGCTGGATGACGTAACCTGGCAGTTCAAGCTGAAAGAAGGCGTAACCTTCACAAACGGTGAGCCGTTCAACGCGGAATGTGTCAAATACAGCCTGGAGCGCGTGCTCGATCCTGATACGCAGGCGCCCAACAAAACCCGCATCGCAGCAATCGACCATGTAGATGTGGTGGATGAATACACCGTGAACGTTGTAACGCAGTACCCCGCGCCCACGTTGCTGCAGGGCATGGCGGAAGATGGCTTCTGCGCGATGATGGTTCCCGTGCAGCACACGTCCACCAGCCTTGAAACGCTCGGTTCCGAGCCTGTCGGCACCGGCCCGTACATGCTCAAGGAATGGGTCAAAGACGACCACATTACCCTGGTTGCCAACGATGCCTACTGGGGAACCGCCCCTGCGATCAAGACGATCATTTTCCGCCCCATCCCGGAAACCAGCACGGCGATCAGCGAGCTCAAGAGCGGTGGCGTAGACGTTATCACAAACGTACCTCCCGAGCAGATGGATGGCCTGAATACCGATACCACGAAGGTTGTGGCAAAGGCGACCGACCGCCTGTTCTACATTAACGTGAACACGCTGGAGGAAGGCCCCCTGCAAAACAAACTGGTGCGCCAGGCAATTGCTTATGCGATCGACGTAGACGCCATCAACGAAAGCCTGCTCGGCGGAATGGCGCAGCGCACCGCCATCAACCTGCCTCTTGAGGCATTCGGCTACGATGCATCCCTGACGCCGTATGAATACAATCCCGAAAAGGCCAAGGAGCTGCTCGCGGAAGCCGGCTATGCCGATGGCATCACAATCCCGTTCCTTTCCCGCAACGGCCGTTACATTAAGGATAAGGAAATCGTAGAAACCTGCGCCGCTTACCTTGAGCAGGTGGGCATCCACTGTGAAGTTGAGCTGGTAGAAGGCGGCGTTTGGCAAAACCGTTCCGAAAACCACGGCCGTAAAGGCATCTTCTACCCCGGTTGGAGCGGCCGCGATGCAGATCTGGTCTTTTATCCGCAGCTCGCCTCCGGGCAATCGCAGAGCTATGTCAGCGATGAGGCGCTTGACGCGATGATCATGGAAGCGCGTACGACGATGGATGAGGCAAAGCGCCTTGCGCTCTATTATGAGATCGATGCGTACCTCTACGATCAGATGTACCAGATCCCGCTGTTCCAGTCCCCCGCCATTTACGGCGTGAACAATGCGCTCAACTGGGAGCCGCGCAACGACGATATCCTCAGCTTCCGCGATGCAAGTTTTTAATCAAAAGCAGCGTTTGTAGCTACACCATCGGGTACCATCCCACCCTTGGGATGGTACCCGATTAAGTTGTCTCTGCAAGCGTTTAAGCGGCCCCCCTTCGCCCGCTCCGGGCGCGCCATGTTTCAAAGCGCAGCAATCAGCAAATGCGATGTCCGCTTTTGATTCATGCGCCTTTTCAGCAAGCTCACAACAGCAGGTTCACAAGAATCCTTCATTTCCTCCTTCACTCCATCCTTCACTCCCTGCCCAATGTGTATTGTGCCTGCGCCGCTTCCCTTTGCCACGCAAATGACCGCTTGACAAAGCATGCGTTCTATGGTAACATTGCAGGCAATTGAATGAATATTAATACGCAGACGGAATTATGCCCGTATCGGACGGTTCAGAGAGCCGGCGGTTGCTGCAAGCCGGCCCAAAAGATACTGTGCAGTCTCCTTCCCGAGTAGAACGCCCCAACCCCGGAACAGTAAGGCGTTACGGCCGCCCCGTTACAGGCTAGAAGCTTGTTTGAGCTTTGAACACGAGTGATCGTCCATTCCCTAACCGCGTTGGGATGCGATAATCAGGGTGGTACCACGAACTTTCGTCCCTGAAGCCAATTCGGCTTCAGGGTTTTTTTAAAGGATATAATCCCGCTCCATGCACGGCGCAGCACGCCGGGCAGGCGGGTTTTGGAGGATTTTTATACATGCAGATGACAGGCGCAAAAATCTTGATGGAATGCCTGCTGGAACAGGGTGTGGATACCGTTTTTGGCTACCCCGGCGGCACCATCCTGAACGTTTATGACGAGCTTTACCGCTATCGCGGCAAAATTCGGCATATTCTCACCTCCCATGAGCAGGGCGCTTCCCATGCAGCGGACGGTTATGCCCGTTCCACCGGCAAGGTAGGCGTGTGTTTCGCCACCTCCGGCCCGGGGTGCACCAACCTTACCACAGGCATCGCCACGGCTTATATGGACTCTTCCCCCGTGGTATTCATCACCTGCAATGTGGCGGAAAACCTCGTGGGCAAGGACTCGTTTCAGGAGGTTGACATCACGGGCATCACCATGCCCATCACCAAATGCAACTACATGGTGCGCGATACGGCCAAGCTCGCGGACATCGTGCGCGAGGCATTCGCCATCGCACGCGGCGGAAGGCCCGGCCCGGTGCTCATCGACATCGTGAAAAATGCGACCGCCCAAACGGCGGAGTTTACCCCCCTGCCCCGGGAAGCGCATGCTTCCGCCGGGCGGCTTGGTGCGCTCATCAAGCGCGCCTCCCATGACCTACGCGCTCCGGAGCCGGATCTCAACGATGTGCACAAGCTTGTGCAGATGATCCAAGCCTCGCAAAAGCCCCTTCTGATCTGCGGTGGCGGCGTAGTGCGCAGCCGGGCGGATCATGAATTTCTCGCCCTTGCAGAATGCATTGACGCACCCGTTGCCGTAACCGTGATGGGCGGCGGCGGCTTCAAGGGGCGCAATCCGCTCACTACGGGCATGGTCGGCATGCACGGTTCGCAGGCTTCCAACATGGCCTGCGACAGCTGCGACCTGCTCATCGCCGTGGGCTGCCGCTTCTCCGACCGTGTGGCGCTCGATCCCGCAAGCTTCGCAAGCCAGGCGCAGATTGTGCAGATCGACATCGACCGTTCCGAGATCAACAAGAATGTGCAGACTGACCACCATATCATCGGCGATGCAAAGCGCGTGCTGCAAATGCTGCTGGACGAGCTTGAGCCGATGGATCATACCCCGTGGAAGGATTATGTGTTTTCTTTTAAAACGGAAACAGAGTATGACGAAGGCGGGAGCACCCTTACGCCCAAGCAGATTACGGATGCCATTGCACGCCTTATGCCGCAGGACACCATGGTTGCAACGGATGTGGGACAGCACCAGATGTGGGCCATCCAGCATTTCCATTTCGATTACCCCGGCCAGCTTCTGACTTCCGGCGGCTTCGGCACGATGGGCTTTGGCCTTGGCGCCGCCATCGGCGCCAAGGTCGGAAACCCGGAAAAGACCGTGATTCATATCACGGGGGACGGCAGCTTCCGCATGAACTGCAACGAGCTTGCCACCGAGCAGTATTATGACATTCCGGTCATCACCTTCGTGTTCAACAACAATACGCTCGGCATGGTACGCCAGTGGCAAACGCTGATTTATGATAAGCGTTATTCCGAAACCACGCTGGACCGCGCGCCCAATTTCGTAAAGCTCGCGGAGGCTTACGGGCTGCGCGGCAAACGCGTTTGCAACGTAAAGGAGCTGGAGACGGCGATCACGGAGGCCATGGAATGGAAGCACGGCTATGTGATCGACTGCGCCATCGACCAGGATGAAATGGTTCGCCCCATGGTAGGCGGCGGCAGCCGTATCACCCAGTTCATTATCGATTAAAGGAGGGATGCACATGGACCGCGCAGTAAGACGTTCCCTGTCCGTTCTGGTGGACAACGAAGCCGGCGTGCTTTCCCAGGTTTCGCGCCTGTTTTCCCGCAAGGGCTACAACATCGAATCCCTGGCTGTCGGCACGACGGATGACCCGGCCGTTTCGCGCATCACCATTGAGGTGCTCGCGGACGATAAGCAGATCAATCTGCTCAGCAATCAGCTGCGCAAGCTGCTGCCGGTACATTCCGTGAAGCTGCTGCACCCGGAAAATGCCATCCGGCGCGAGCTGATTCTCATCAAGGTCAGCGTTCCCACAAGTGAGATCGGAAACCGCGTCATCCAAATCGCAAACATTTTCCGCGCGTCGATCATCGACGTTTCTGCGACAACGCTTACCCTTGCCATGATCGGGGAGGAAAGCAAGGCCTCGGCCATTGAAAACCTGGTAAAAGAGTTCGGCATCCTCGAGCTGGTGCGCACCGGCATGATCGCACTGGAACGGGGCTCAGATACAATTTATGAGGACACAAAAGAAAAAGGAGAGTTTAATTATGGCAAAAATGTACTATGAAAAAGACTGTGACCTCGGCAAGCTTGACGGCAAGAAAATCGCCATCATCGGGTATGGCTCGCAGGGCCATGCGCACGCGCTCAATCTCCGGGATTCCGGCTGCGATGTAATCGTCGGCCTCCGCCGCGGCGGCAAATCCTGGCCGGTAGCCGAGAAGGACGGATTTGAAGTGATGACCGTTGCGGAAGCCACCAAGGCCGCAGACATCATCATGATCCTGATCAACGATGAAGCGCAGGCCGATATGTACAAGGCCGATATCGCGCCCAATCTGACAGACGGAAAAGCCATCGCCTTCGCGCACGGCTTCAATATCCGCTATAAGCAGATCGTCCCTCCGGCGGGCGTGGATGTATTCATGGCCGCCCCGAAGGGCCCCGGCCACACCGTCCGCTCCCAGTACGTTGCCGGCAAGGGCGTGCCCTGCCTCGTCGCTGTGGAGCAGAATGCAACGGGCAAGGCGTATGACATTGCGCTTGCCTACATCGCCGGCATCGGCGGCGCCCGCGCAGGCATCATGGAAACCACCATGCATGACGAAACCGAAACCGACCTCTTCGGCGAGCAGGCCGTGCTCTGCGGCGGCGTCGTGGATCTGATGCGCTGCGGCTTCGAGACGCTCGTTGAAGCAGGCTACGAACCGGAAAACGCCTATTTCGAGTGCATCCATGAGATGAAGCTCATCATCGACCTCATCAACAAGGGTGGCGTTGCGGCGATGAACTATTCCATCTCCGACACGGCAGAATACGGCGAATACGTTTCCGGCCCCCGCGTGCTCCCTTACGAGCAGACCAAGGCCAACATGAAGGCCGTGCTGCAGGACATTCAGGACGGCACTTTCGCGGGCAAGTGGATCGCGGAAAACAAGAACGGCCGCTGCTTCTTCAATTCCAAGCGCGAAACGCTCGCCAAGCATCCGATGGAAGTCATCGGCAAGCAGCTGCGCGAGCAGATGCTTTGGAAGAACGATTCCGATTTGGACAAGGCTTCCAACTAAGCAGAGCTTTCGGGAAAGCGGAACCCCCGCTTTCCCCTGATTTCTCACAGGCAGCCTGCCCTCCGGTGCGGCCGCCTTTTTCACACAAACGAGAACGAGGATTAACACATGCTTTCCGATAACATCAAAACCGGCGTGGAGCGCGCGCCGAACCGCAGCCTGCTTTACGCGCTCGGCTATACAGAAGAGGAAATCCGCCGCCCGCTGATCGGCGTTGTGACCTCCTTCAACGAAATTGTCCCCGGGCACATGAATCTCGACAAGATCGCCGAAGCGGTCAAGGCCGGCGTGCGCGCAGCCGGAGGCACCCCCGTGCTGTTCCCCGCCATCGCCGTGTGCGACGGCATCGCCATGGGGCACATTGGCATGAAGTATTCGCTTGTCACGCGCGACCTCATCGCCGATTCCACCGAGGCCATGGCGCTCGCCCACCAGTTTGACGGGCTCGTCATGATTCCAAACTGCGATAAAAATGTGCCCGGCCTCCTGATGGCCGCGGCGCGCATCAATGTTCCCACCCTCCTTTGCTCCGGCGGGCCGATGCTTGCAGGACGCCTGAAGGATGGCCGCCGCACCTGCCTCAGCCACATGTTCGAGGCCGTAGGCGCTTACCACGCGGGCACGCTCGACGAGGCCGGCGTGCGCGATTATGAGGAAAACGCCTGCCCCACCTGCGGCTCCTGCTCGGGCATGTACACCGCAAACTCAATGAACTGCCTTTCGGAAGCAATCGGCATGGCGCTGCCCGGCAACGGCACCATTCCCGCCGCATATTCCGCTCGCCTGCGCCTTGCAAAGCATGCGGGCATGAAGATTATGGAGCTTGTGAAAAAGAACATCCGCCCACGCGACATCATGACTGAAGCCGCCTTCCATAATGCGGAAACCGTGGACATGGCGCTCGGCTGTTCCACCAACACCATGCTGCACCTGCCTGCCATCGCCCATGAGGCAGGCGTCACGATCAGCCTGGACGCGGCAAACGCCATCAGCGCGAAAACGCCGAACCTGTGCCATCTTGCACCCGCCGGCGACACCTTCATGGAGGATCTTGACCTTGCAGGCGGCGTTGCGGCCGTTATGAAAGAGCTTGCCAAGAAGAACCTGCTGGATCTTTCCGTGATGACCGTAACGGGCAAGCCGCTTGCGGAAACCGTGAACGCGGCCGAAAACCGCAACGAGGAGATCATCCGCCCAGTGGAGCAACCGTATTCCGAAAACGGCGGCATCGCGGTGCTCAAGGGGAACCTTGCAAAGGACGGCTGCGTCGTGAAGCAATCCGCCGTCGCCCCCGCGATGATGAAGCATGAGGGCCCTGCCCGCGTGTTCAATTCCGAGGAGGAGGCCATCGCCGCCATCTACGCGAAAAGAATCAACCCCGGCGACGTGGTGGTGATCCGCTATGAGGGGCCCAAGGGCGGCCCGGGCATGCGCGAAATGCTCAACCCCACCTCCGCCATCTGCGGCATGGGGCTTGGCGAAAGCGTTGCACTCATCACGGACGGCCGTTTCTCCGGCGCAACGCGCGGAGCATCCATCGGCCACATAAGCCCGGAAGCCGCCGCAGGCGGCGTCATCGCCCTTGTGGAAGAGGGCGACCGCATCCGCATCGACATCCCCGCCTGTGAAATTGCGCTGCTCGTTTCGGATGAGGAGCTTGCCCGCCGCAGGGCGGTATGGGTCTGCCCGGAGCCAAAGGTGAAAACCGGCTACCTTGCGCGGTATGCCAAGCTTGTAAGCTCCGCCGATCAGGGCGCCATCCTGCAATAAGCAACGAGGTAGCATATGAAGCAGATTAAAATTTTTGATACCACGCTGCGCGACGGCGAGCAATCGCCCGGATGCAGCATGAACCTGCAGGAAAAGATCGAGGTCGCCCGCTGCCTGGAACGGCTCAAGGTGGATGTAATCGAAGCGGGCTTCGCCATTTCCTCCCCCGGGGATTTTGAATCCGTTGAAACCATCGCACGCACGGTGAAGGACTGCACCGTTGCCTCCCTTGCGCGCGCCGCCGCGGGCGACATCGACGCAGCGTGGGACGCCGTGAAGAAGGCGGCGGACCCGCGCATCCACCTGTTCATCGCCACTTCACCGCTGCACATGGAATATAAGCTGCGCATGAAGCCCGAAGAGGTGCTCGAAAAGGCGGCGGCCATGGTGGCCTACGCGAAGAAATACTGCGCGAACATCGAATTTTCCGCAGAGGATGCCACGCGCAGCGATCCTGCCTTCCTGGCCAAGGTTGTGGAGGCCGCCATCCGAAACGGCGCCACCACCGTGAACATCCCGGATACCGTTGGCTACACTACGCCGGGCGAAATGCGCGCGCTGATTGAATACCTGCGCGCAAACGTGGAAAACAGCGACCGGGCGGACTTTTCCGTGCATTGCCACAACGATCTCGGCATGGCGACGGCAAACTCGCTTGCGGGCGTGCTCGGCGGCGCAGCGCAGATCGAATGCACCGTCAACGGCCTTGGCGAACGCGCGGGCAACACCTCCCTTGAAGAAGTGGTGATGGCTATGCGCACCCGCGCGGATGTGTTCGATGCCACGACGCGCATCGACTCCACCCAGATTTACCGCGCCAGCAAAACGGTCTATGACATCATCGGCCAAAGCGCGCCGCTCAACAAGCCCATCGTGGGCAAGAACGCCTTCATGCACGAAGCGGGCATCCACCAGCACGGCGTGCTTGCAAACAAGCAGACCTATGAGATCATGACGCCGGAATCCATCGGCATCCGTGCGGACAACATCGTGCTTGGCAAGCATTCCGGCAAACATGCGTTTGAATCGCACCTCAAGGAGATGGGGTATACCCTTTCTGCAGAGGAGCTTGTGCGCTGCTTCCAGGAGTTCAAGGTGCTCTGCGACAAGAAGAAGACCGTGAACGATGCGGACATCGAAGCGCTTGTGACGCACAACACCAAGAAGAGCGCAGCGGCCGAAGGCGGCTATGCGCTTGACTGGTTTGCCGTGCATACGAGCAACTTTACCACGGCAACGAGCACCATGAGCCTCAAACGGGGCGATGAACGCTTCGAGGAAGTGTGCCTGGGCGACGGCCCCATCGACGCTTCCTTCAACGCCATCGACAAGATCATCAAGCCCATCCCGCACTCGTTCGAGCTTTACACCATCAACTCCATTTCGGAGGGCAAGGACACGCTCGGCAGCGTCACCGTGAAGCTTTCGGCCGGCGGGGCAACGTTTACGGGCCGCGGCCTTTCCACGGACATCATCGAAGCGAGCATCCTCGCCTACATCGAAGCGGCAAACAAACTGCAGCAAAGCCCGCTTGCAGCGGAACAAACCAAGGAGGAGGCATAACACATGGGCATGACCATGACGGAAAAGATTCTCGCCGCCCACGCGGGGCTTCCCTGTGTGAAAGCGGGCGATTTGATCGAAGCGAAGCTGGATCTTGTGCTTGGCAACGACATCACCACCCCCGTTGCCATTACCACGTTTGAAGCGGCCGGCCTTACAAAGATCTTTGATCAGGATAAGATTGCCATCGTGCTCGATCATTACACTCCCTGCAAGGACATCAAATCCGCAGAGCTCTGTGCGCAGGCGCGCGCCTTTGCCAAAAAGCACGGCATCACACACCTGTACGACGTGGGCGAGGCGGGCATTGAGCATGCGCTTCTTCCGGAAAAGGGTCTTGTCGCCCCCGGAGACTGCGTAATCGGCGCGGATTCCCACACCTGCACCTACGGCGCTTTGGGCGCATTTTCCACGGGCGTCGGCTCCACGGACATGGCGGCCGGCATGGCCATCGGCGAAAACTGGTTCAAGGTGCCCGCAGCCATCAAGGTTACGCTCACGGGCAAGCTCAGGCCCTATGTAAGCGGCAAGGACGTTATTTTGCACCTCATCGGCAAAATCGGCGTGGACGGCGCGCTGTATCAATCGCTCGAATTCACGGGCGAAGGCGTGGCCTCCCTTTCGATGGACGACCGCTTCACCATCGCCAACATGGCCATCGAAGCGGGCGCGAAGAACGGCATTTTCCCGGTGGATGAAAAGACCGTCGAATATGTGAGCGGCCGCGTAAACCGGCCTTATACCGTCTACGAAGCGGATGCGGACGCACGGTATGCCCGTGAGGTTGTGATCGACCTTTCTTCGCTTGCGCCGACCGTTTCCCTGCCGCACCTGCCTTCCAACACGAAAACGATCTCTGAAGCAAAGGGACTGCCCATCCAGCAGGCGGTGATCGGTTCCTGCACCAACGGCCGCATTTCCGACCTGCGGCAGGCGGCGGAGATCCTCTCCGGCCGGCATATCGCCCCCGGCGTCCGCTGCATCGTAATCCCCGCTACGCAGGAGATTTATCTCCAGTGCATCCGGGAAGGCCTGGCGGAAACCTTCCTTCAGGCAGGCTGCGCGCTTTCTACCCCCACCTGCGGCCCCTGCCTCGGCGGCCATATGGGCGTGATGAGCGCGGGAGAACGCGCCGTTTCCACCACAAACCGCAACTTTGTGGGCAGGATGGGGCATGTGAAAAGCGAGGTTGTCCTCGCCTCCCCTGCCGTTGCTGCGGCTTCCGCCGTGGCAGGCTGCCTTGCAGACCCGGCGGAACTCATGAAAGGAGTGTGACGCACCATGGCAAAAGGCATCGTGCATAAGTTTGGGGACAACATCGACACGGACGTTATCATCCCCGCAAGATACTTGAACGCCCCCTCCCCGGAGGAGCTTGCGAAGCACTGCATGGAGGACATCGACCCCACGTTTGCTTCCCGCGTCAAGCCGGGCGAAATCATCGTGGGCGGCGCAAACTTCGGCTGCGGTTCCTCGCGCGAGCATGCGCCCATCGCAATTCAGGCTGCAGGCGTTTCCTGCGTGATCGCCGCAAGCTTTGCGCGCATCTTTTACCGCAATGCCATCAACATCGGCTTTCCCATCCTGGAATGCCCGGAAGCTGCTGCGGCCATTGCGGAGGGCGATGTGGTTTCCGTGGATTTTTCCTCCGGCACGATCACGGATGAAACCACGGGCGCACGCTTTCAAGCCACGGCCTTTCCGGAATTCATTGCGCGCATCATCGAAAAAGGCGGCTTGCTCCCCTATTTGAAAGCGCGTCAGGAGGCACAAAAATGAAGTATAAGATTGCGCTCATCAAGGGCGACGGCATCGGTCCGGAAATCGTAGGCAGCGCCGTACGGGTGCTCCAAAAGGCCGGCGAAAAATTTGGCCACAGCTTCGCCTTCCAGGAATACCTTATGGGCGGCTGCGCCATCGATGCCTCCGGCACCCCGCTGCCGGAGGAAACCGTTGCGGGCTGCCGTTCAAGCGACAGTGTGCTTCTCGGCGCAGTCGGCGGCCCGAAGTGGGACAAAAACCCGCCGGCGCTGCGCCCGGAAAAAGGTCTTTTGGGGTTGCGCGCAGCGCTCGGCCTTTACACAAACCTGCGCCCCGCAAAGCTTTATCCTGCGCTTTCGGCGGAGTGCCCACTCCGCGCGGACATCGTTGCCGATGGGTTCGACCTGATGATTGTGCGCGAGCTCACCGGCGGGATTTACTTCGGCGAGCGCGGCAGGCGCGAAGGCAAATTCGGCCCGGAAGCCTACGACACGGAAGCGTACAGCGTGGCGGAGATCGAGCGCATCGCCCGCGTGGCGTTTGAAACGGCAAAGAAGCGCCGCGGCAGGCTTGTGAGCATCGACAAGGCAAATGTGCTGGAAACCTCCCGCCTCTGGCGCGAAACGATGCACCGCATCGGCGCGGAATACCCGGAGGTTGCGCTTTCGGATATGCTGGTGGACAACGCCGCCATGCAGCTGGTGCGCTGCCCTTCACAGTTTGACGTGATTGTGACTTCCAACCTGTTCGGCGACATCCTTTCGGACGAAGCCTCGCAGATCACCGGTTCTATCGGCCTTCTGCCTTCTGCCTCCCTTGGGGATGGCACATGCGGCTTGTATGAACCCATCCATGGCTCCGCACCGGACATCGCCGGGCAGGATAAGGCGAACCCCATCGCCACCATCCTTTCCGCCGCGATGATGCTGCGCTATTCCTTCGGCCTTTCGGCCGAGGCCGGCTGCATCGAGGCTGCTGTGGATCATGTGCTGGCGCAGGGGCTGCGCACAGCGGACATCCTCGGCAAAAGCGGCGCGCAGCCGCTCGGCTGCACGGCCATGACCGAAGCCATCCTCGCCGCACTCTGAGCGGGAAGCGGAGCTTGTTATGGACAGACTGACATCCAACCTGTTGTTGTACCGTGATCTCGGCGAGGACAGCATCCTGCTGCGCCTTGCCGGGATTTTCCGTGACTACCGCATGGGAAACGGGGAGCGGGAAGCGCTTGTTTCCCGCATCTATGCCGAGGTGAAGCGCCTGCTTGACCTTGCAACCCAATACGGCTTCGACACGAACCTTTGGCACAATTACCTTTCGTTCGTGCTCATCACAAACGAAAATTCCTTCAGCCTCACCGCAGAGCGCCGCGGCGCGGCCGAAGGCAGTGTAAACCGCTTTGCCAAAGCGGATTTCCGCATATTCAAGCGCCTGTTCGAGTACGATTTCAGCGGCATTGAACGAGATTTGAAAATCGATTGCTTCTCCATCCTCTCGGACTATCATGCCATCCCGAAGCTCGAAAAGAATTATTATAAAAGCGTGAGCGAGCATGTGCGCTCGCTGTCCCTCGCGCTTTCCCGCGCGAAGGATGAAACCGAGTTTTTCAACCTTGTGACAGGCTTTTATAAGCGGCACGGCGTGGGGATGTTCGGCCTTAACCGCGCGTTCCGCATCCAAAACGAAGGAAACGGCATCGCGTTTTTGCCCATCAACAATGCGGATAAAATCACGCTTTCCGACCTCATCGGCTATGAGGTGCAGAAGCGGGAACTCATCGCCAACACAGAAGCGTTCGTACGCGGCCGCAGCGCGAACAACGTCCTGCTTTACGGCGACAGCGGAACGGGGAAATCGTCAAGCGTAAAGGCTGTGCTCAACGAATATGCCGGCGAGGGGCTGCGGATGATTGAGCTTTATAAGCATCAGTTCCGCGACCTTTCCGCCGTGATTGCGGCGGTGAAGAGCCGGAACTACCGCTTCATCCTTTTCATCGACGATCTGTCGTTTGAAGAGCACGAGGTTGAATATAAGTTCCTGAAAGCCGTGATTGAGGGCGGCGTGGAAACGCGGCCGGACAATGTGCTTCTTTACGCCACCTCCAACCGCCGCCACCTGATTCGGGAAACCTGGTCCGACCGCAGCGATATGGAACATGACGGCGACATCCACCGCAGCGATACGATGGAGGAAAAGCTTTCCCTCGCCAGCCGTTTCGGCGTGGCCATCAACTATTCAAGCCCCAACCGGGAGCAATATTACGACATCGTGCGCGGGCTTGCCGCGCGCGCGGGCAGGCTTGACCTGCCCGAAGGAGAGCTGCTGCTGCTCGCAAACCGCTGGGAGATCCGCCACGGCGGCGTATCCGGCCGCACGGCGCAGCAGTTCATCAACTACCTTGCCGGAAAGGAAACACCCAATGCTGACTCTTGACAAAATCTATCACGCCGCATTCGTGCTCAAGGAGGTGGCCCGCAGGACGGACCTCATCCATGCGCCAAACCTCTGTCCGGATGCAGAGCTTTACCTGAAAACCGAAAACCTGCAGGTGACCGGCAGCTTCAAGCTGCGCGGCGCTTATTACAAAATCAGCCAGCTCACCGACGAGCAGAAGCGCGCCGGCATCATCGCCTGCAGCGCGGGAAACCATGCGCAGGGCGTTGCGCTCGCCGCCACGCGGCAGGGCGCAAAAAGCGTAGTCTTTATGCCGGACAGCGCGCCCATCAGCAAGGTTGAAGCCACAAAACGCCTGGGGGCGGAGGTCTGCCTTGTCAACGGCGCGTATGACGACGCTTACGAGGCTGCTGTGCGCCGCCAGGAGGAAACAGGAGCAACCTTCATCCATCCGTTTAACGACGATGAGGTGATTGCCGGGCAGGGCACCATCGGCCTTGAAATCCTGGAACAGATGCGCGATGCGGAGGCTGTGGTCGTCCCCATTGGCGGCGGCGGGCTTATTTCCGGCGTGGCCTATGCCGTGAAGCACCTGAGCCCGAATGTAAAGGTTTACGGTGTGCAGGCCGCGAATGCGCCCGGCATGTATGAAAGCCGCCATGAAGGCAAGCTCGTTACGCTTGACACCGTTTCCACGTTTGCGGATGGCATTGCCGTGAAGCACCCGGGGGATACCACCTTTGCGCTGACGCAGGAATACGTGGATGACATTGTGACGGTTTCAGAGGACGAAATCGCCGCAGCCATCCTCGCCATGATCGAAAAGCAGAAACTCATCGCCGAAGGCGCAGGCGCGGTTTCCGTTGCGGCTGCGATGTTCGGCAAGCTCCCCATCGCGGGGAAAAAGACGGTCTGCATCGTCTCCGGCGGCAACATCGATGTAAACATCCTCTCCCGCGTGATCACGCGCGGCCTCATCACGAGCGGGCGCAACAGCAATTTGCAGATCGCGCTCGAAGACAAGCCCGGCCAGCTTGTGGGTGTAAGCGAGATCGTTGCAAAATGCGGCGCCAACGTGGTGCGCGTCAGCCATGAACACTCGGATCCGAACATGGCCATTTCAAGCTGTTTCCTGAAGCTTTCGATGGAAACGCGCGATTTTGCGCAGATCGAAGAAATCAAGCGCGCGCTCACCAAAGCAGGCTTCAAAATCGTATCCTGACACACGGCTGCGGCGTAATTTCCCCCGCTTGCATGCGCAGGCAAACGCATGGTAAAACAAGGGTGCAGCGTGCGGTTCCGGCAGAACGTAAACCCAGTTGCCGGCCGCACGCTATTTTGTTTTGGAGGACATTCCAAAGCATCCGTCCTGCTGTAAATTAATTTTATTTTGTAATGGGTTCACTCTGTATTTTGTGATTGACACAGCCATATGACGGGTGTATAATTCCGCCATTGATTGTTTTGTATAATGCTGTTCCTATTTTGTTTTTTCAGGAACGGTTAAAATATTTTCAGGAGGCACGTTTGGGATGAGCACCGTATCAGAACTTTTTGGAAGCATGGTATTCAACGACACGGTTATGAAGGAAAGGCTCCCGAAGGAGACCTACCGGGCAATGCAAAACGCCATCCGCGACGGCAGGCGCTTGGACGCTTCCGTGGCGAACGTGGTGGCCAATGCGATGAAGGATTGGGCCATTGAAAAGGGCGCTACGCATTTTACCCACTGGTTTCAGCCCATGACCGGCATCACTGCGGAAAAGCACGACAGCTTTATTTCCCCCATCAAGGGCGGGCATGTGATTATGGAGTTTTCCGGCAAAGAGCTCGTGCGTGGCGAACCGGATGCCTCCAGCTTTCCTTCCGGCGGGCTGCGTGCCACGTTTGAAGCACGCGGCTACACAGCATGGGACCCAACCTCCTACGCTTTCATCAAAGACAACACGCTCTGCATTCCCACGGCGTTCTGCTCCTACGGCGGAGAGGTGCTGGACAAAAAAACCCCGCTGCTGCGCTCCATGCAGGCTGTCAGCCGCCAGGCCATGCGCGTGCTGAAGCTCTTTGGCAATGCGGACGTTACTTCGGTAAATGTAACCGTTGGCCCGGAGCAGGAGTATTTCCTTGTTGATAAAGAGCTGTTCTCCCGGCGCAAGGATCTGCTTTACACCGGCCGCACGCTCTTTGGCACAATGCCGCCCAAGGGGCAGGAACTTGAAGATCATTACTTCGGCGCGATCAAACCGCGCATTGCCGCGTTCATGCAGGACCTTGATACCGAGCTTTGGAAGCTCGGTGTGCTTGCGAAAACCGAACACAACGAGGTCGCGCCCGCCCAGCATGAGCTTGCGCCGATTTTTACCACCGCGAACATCGCAGCAGACCACAACCAGATCACGATGGAAGTCATGCAGAAGCTTGCAAAAAAGCATGGCCTCGTCTGCCTGCTGCACGAAAAGCCATTTGAAGGCGTGAACGGGAGCGGCAAGCACAACAACTGGTCGCTCTGCACCAACACGGGGGTAAACCTGCTTGAGCCCGGCGATACGCCATACGAAAACGCGCAGTTCCTGCTGTTCCTTTGTGCGGTCATCAAGGCTGTGGACGAATATCAGGATCTGCTGCGTATCTCGGTTGCATCGGCCGGCAACGATCACCGCCTTGGTGCGAATGAAGCGCCGCCGGCCATCATTTCCATGTTTCTGGGCGATGAGCTTGAGGGCGTTCTGGACGCGATTGAGGCAGATGCAGTGTACGACGCAAAAGAGCAGGTGCAGATGAAGATCGGCGTACATGTGTTGCCGCGCTTCCCAAAGGATACCACGGACCGCAACCGCACCTCCCCCTTCGCTTTCACGGGCAACAAATTTGAATTCCGCACGCTTGGCTCCTCCGCGTCCATTTCCGATGCGAACGTGGTCACCAACACCGCCGTTGCCGAAGCGCTGAAGCAATATGCGGACGCCCTTGAAGCCGCTCCGGATTTCGCAGCCGCCCTACACGATCTGATCCGTGATACCATCAAAAAGCACAAGCGGATCATCTTCAACGGCAATGGATATGATGACGCATGGGTTGCTGAAGCGGAGCGCCGCGGCCTTTCCAACCTGCGCACCACGCCGGACGCGCTCAAGCATTTTCTGGACGAAAAAAATGTGGCGCTTTTCACCTCGCACCGCGTGCTGACCGAAGCTGAAATGAAAGCGCGGCATGAGATCATGCTGGAAAGCTATTGCAAAATCATAAACATTGAAGCGCTGACAATGCTTGACATGGCAAAGAAGGACATCTTGCCTGCCGTAACCGCCTATGCGGGCGAACTGGCCTCTGCGGCAGCCGCAAAGCGCAGCGTTTTCGCAGCCGTGGACTGTACCTTTGAAGAACAAACGGTTACAACCCTTTCCGGCCTTTCCGCAAAGCTTTACGGGGAAACGCTTTCCCTTTCGGATGCACTTGCCAAAGCTGCGAAAGCCGCGAATCCGGCTGCGGTTGCCGATTGCTATAAGAACGACGTGATTGGCGCAATGGCCGCTCTGCGTGCAACGGCGGATGCGCTTGAATCCATCACCGCCGCAAACCGCTGGCCGTTCCCCACCTATGGCGAGCTGCTGTTTGGAATCATCTAAGTTCCAAACGCGCTTAATTTCCCCCTCTATATTGCAGGGCGCCGCTTCGGAAGAAGCGGCGCCTTTGTTTGTTTACCGTCTCTCACAGCCCGGGCAGAAATACACCGTTCCGCCCATATAGGCTGCTTTTTCGATTGTCCCCCCGCACTTAGGGCAGGGTGTTCCCAACGTTTCCCTGGAAAGCACGCAGGCATAGCCGCCGCGTTCGCCAAAGAAACCGCGTTCTGTGTTTCTCCCGCCTGCCGCGCACATCGTCCGGAGCGTTTTGCGCAGCGCATCGTACAGCGCATGGAATTCCGCATCCGTCACACTTCTCATATCGCATCTTGGGTCGAGGCCTGCATTCCAAAGGATGTCCTGCAAAACGCCGTTGCCTATGCCCGGGATGCGCTGCTCCGTAGCGAGGAACGTTTTCACACTCATTTTTGCATCGGCCTTGGGATACAGGCTCCGGAAATATTCATAGGAAAACCCATCTTCGAGCGGGTCAGGCTTTTCAAGCGCAGAGCGGTAATACGCATGCGCACAAACGTCACGCCGTTCCAGGCGCATGCAGCCATACATCTGCACGGAAACCGAAAAGCCGTCTCCTTCCTCAAATTCCAGCAAAAGCTGATGTTTTTTCGGCGCCTTGCCCACAGCAAAATACCGTGGATATGCGCCGTCGGAAAAATAAAGCATATCCTCTGCAAAGTCAAGCTCCACCATGCCGCCATGCTGGCACGCGCCTTCTATCGTCTGCCCCGTCAGCCTCGCAGCATACCGTTCCTTTTGCTCCGAATAAAAAGCAAACCTGTGCGGCGTTTGTTCAAGCACAACGTTCTTTACCCGTTTCCCTTTCAGAGCCTCATTCATCTGCCGCGCCACCGTGCGGCTCTCCGGTAACTCCAACATGCGCTTCCTCCTTTTTCTCCCTTCCCCCGGTTGAGGCAAAATATGTTCCTGCTGCCATGATTGCAAGCGCAGGCAAAAACAGCCCGCCCGGCAGCGATCCAAAGATCAACAGCGAAAGCCCGGCGCCGATAAACGGCGCTACCGCATAATACGCGCTCGTCCGCGCTGCGCCAAGCGCACGCTGGGCGCGCACATAAAAAAAGATGCTGAGGCCATATGCCACAAAGCCAAGCAGGAGGGCTGCCGGGATCGCCGCGCCTCCACTGAAGCGTTCTCCTGCAAGCAGCGCCACCGCGAGCGCCCCCGCACCCGAGCCAAAGCCTTTTACGATCACGATTTGCGCCGGATCTTTTCCGGAAATCGCACGCGTGCAGTTGTTTTCAAGCCCCCAACACACGGCTGCAAGCAAAACAAACAGCGACCCTTTGGAAAAGGAAAGGCTGCCTGCATCCGAAAGCGAAAGCAACGCGCTCGCAAGCGTAATCAGGCCGATGGCTGCAAACAGCCGCCCGCTTACCCGTTCATGGAATAGGAACAGGGCGATGAGCGCCGTTGCAACGATCTCAAAGTTGTTCAAAAGCGCCGCATTCGCCGCCGTGGTTTCAGTAAGCCCATGCATCAGGAGGATCGGCGCCGCCACATCCAACAGCACCATGCCGAAGGCATACGGCCAGTCCGCCCGGACAAGCCTCTGCTCTTTTGGTTCCCTGCCCGTGCATTTTCGTGCAAGGCCAAGCAGCAGCATCCCTGCACCCGCCCCAAGGTAAAGGTACGCTGCCGTCATCGCGGGCGGCAGTGCCTGAAGCAACAGCTTGGAAAGCGGCGCGCTGAGCGCGTAAAGCGCCGCCGCAAGGAGCGCAAGTCCTATTGCGCCTGCGTTTTGCAATGGTTTACGGCTCATTTTGGATTGCTTTCCCCGTGCTTCTCCATCCAGCTTAAAATTGCTTCCTGGTTTTTCAAAATCGTTTCCTGATTCTCAAGCAGGGCATCCACCTTGCCGTGCAGGTCCTCCAGAATGCATTCGGATTTGATGTTCACCCGATAATCGTTCTCCGCGCGCAAACGGTCCTTCTCCTCCTGCCGGTTCTGGCTCATCATGATAAGCGGAGCCTGCACAGCCGCCACGCAGGAGAGCACAAGGTTGAGCAGGATGAAAGGATATGGATCAAACCCATCGTTTGCAAGGAACACGGCGTTCACGATCATCCAAAGCAGCAAAACGCCGATGAACACAAAAATGAACGTCCAGCTCCCTGCAAAATGTGCAATCGCATCTGCCGCGCGCTGTCCCAGCGTATATTGCTCTTTCGCCTTGCGATAGGTGTTTTTTGAGACCTTATTCTCCAGCAGATGATGAAGTGTGCTTTCATCCGGTTTGCGCCCGTGCGCGCCGAGCGATTCCCAAAGATCGTTCTTTTCCTGTTTTTCCGGGTATTTCGTCCGTTTCATAGTTCTTCCTCCACGTTTCTCAACATGGCGCACCTCTGCGCTCATAAAAAGCGTACTACGCCGCCCGCCAAATTGCAAGCGGCCTGTTTCATTTGACGCATTTCCCAAGGCTATGGTAAAATCCATGCATATCATTTTCCTTCATGCATAAGGATGCACTATGAGCACCAAGCCTTTTCGTTCAATCATCGTCCTGCTGTGGCTTGCATTCTGCGCGGCCGGGTGCGCGGCCGCGCCCGCCGCTGCACCGCAAACGCCAAGCCCTGCGCCGTATCTGAAGATCGAGCGCATCACCCCCGCGCCAACGCCCAGCCCAACGCCCGTTCCGGATGCGCTGACCGCCGGAGAAGGCGTTTATACGTTCGCCTGGATTTCTGACCCGCAGCATTACAGTGAATCGCATCCCGAAATTTTTTGTGCAATGACGCGCTTTTTGCAGAAGGAACGCGAACGGCTCAACCTTGCCTATGTTGTGCATACCGGGGACATGGTGCAGGACCGCGGCGCACCGGAGCAATGGGACGCTGCGGAAGCCGCCATGCGCATGCTTGCGGACATCCCGCACGGCGTGCTTGCGGGCAACCACGATGTTGGCACCAGCCGCCGTGATTTTTCTGAATTCAATGCCCACTTCGGCGGAGCGCACATGGAAGACAAGCCCTATTGCGGTGGAATTTACGAAGGCGGCATGGGCCATTATGACCTCATTGACGCAGGGGATACGCGCTTCGTGTTTGCCTATATGGGATACCAGCCGGATGAAGCAGCTATCCGCTGGCTCACCTCCGTATTCAATCAATACCCCGAACGCGTGGGCGTGCTTGCCGTACACGATTATTTCAAAACCGATCTTTCCCTATATGACAGCGGCAGGGCGCTGCAAAAAGCCGTCCTGGCGCAATGCCCAAACGTTTACCTTGTGCTCTCCGGCCACCGCTACAACGTCGCGGCCGTTCCCGTTTCATTTGATGACGACGGCGATGGAACGGCAGAACGCACCGTTTACCAAATGATCGCCAATTATCAGGCGGCAGGCAGCGAGGGCGGCTCCGGCTATATGCGCTTTTTGCAGATTGATGAGGCTGCGGGCGAACTGCGCGCCTACTCCTACTCCCCTTATCTGGAGGATTACCGTTATTGGGACGAGCCCGGCACGGAGAATGAGAAATACCCTGTGGACCCTGCCAACGAGGAGATCACGCTGCCGCTGCCCTGGGCTTGACAGCGGGCTGCACGATATGATAAAGTAATTTTATTAAGACCAATACGATTGGAGATGAAAGGATGCGCATTTAAGCTCCCACGCTGTTCGGCACGTTCCCACGACAATTTCTGCCGTGTGGTTTTGTTTGCCGTTTGGGTGCTTCGCGCGTTCTTCCGATTGGGGGTCTTTTTTCTATGTCTCTGATTTCTGTAAACGATCTTACTTTCTGCTATGACGGCAGCTATGATGCCATCTTCGAGCATGCTTCCTTTGAGCTTGATACCGATTGGCGGCTGGGCTTTGTTGGGCGCAACGGGCGCGGCAAGACCACGTTCTTAAACCTGCTTCTCGGCAAATATGAATATAAAGGTTCCATCCGCGCTTCCGTGCGCTTCACCTATTTCCCGTTTTCCGTGGCGGATCCGGCCCGTGACACGATTGACGTGCTTGCGGAGGCGACCGAAGGCGCGCCGGAATGGAAACTCTTGCGGGAGCTTGGGCGCATGGGCATGGATGTAGAGCTCCTCTACCGCTCGTTTGAATCCCTGAGCCCCGGAGAGCGCACGCGGGCACTTCTTGCAGCATTGTTCCTGCGGGAAAACAATTTCCTGCTCATTGATGAACCCACGAACCATCTTGATGTGGAAGGCCGCGCGCTTCTTCGGGATTACCTCCGCACAAAAAAAGGCTTCATCCTCGTGAGCCACGACCGTGCGTTCCTTGACGGCTGTGTGGATCACATCCTTTCCATCAACCGGGCAAACATCACGGTGACACGCGGAAACTTTTCTACCTGGTGGGAAAACAAGGCGCGGCAGGATGCTTATGAGCTTGCCGAAAACGAACGGCTCATGGGCGACATCCGGCGTTTCAGGAATGCCGCACAGCAAAGCAGCACCTGGGCTGACCGCGTGGAAGCTACAAAGATCGGCGGCGCGATCGACAGCGCAGACAGAATGAAAAACTCCCGTTCCTATGTGGCGGCACAATCTGCCAAAATGCAGCAGCGCCGCAAAAATCTTGAGCGCAGGCAGCAAAATGCCATCGAAGAAAAATCAGGGCTGCTCAAGAACATCGAGCGAAACGATGCGCTTTTGATCCATCCGCTTTCGTACCGCAAGGAAGTTGTGGCAGAGGTACGGGAGCTTGCCGTCTGCTATGGGGGCGCGCCCGTATTTGAAGGGCTTTCTTTCGAGGTGCGGCAAGGCATGCGCCTTGCGCTCACGGGGTATAACGGTTCCGGCAAGTCGAGCGTCGTCAAGCTGCTCGCGGGCGAACCCATCCCGCACACGGGGCTTCTCCGTATGCCGGGGGATCTTATCGTATCCTATGTGCCGCAGGACACCTCCTTCCTGAAAGGGGATCTCAGAGAATTTGCACAGCGCAGCGGCATCGACGAAAGCCTGTTCAAAACCATCCTGCGCAAGCTGGATTTTCCGCGCGTGCAGTTTGAAAAAGACATGGCGAATTTTTCTGCCGGGCAGCGCAAAAAGGTGCTTCTTGCGCGGAGCCTTTGCGAACGGGCGCATCTGTATCTTTGGGATGAACCGCTCAACTATGTGGATGTGCTTTCCCGCATGCAGATTGAGGCGCTTCTTTCCACTGGGAATCCCACAATGGTATTCGTGGAGCATGACGCAAAATTCCTGGAGGATATCGCAACGGACCGCATCCGCATCGGAGGTTGATTTCCCCTCTGGCCTATGCCATAATGAGTATAAATACCGAATGAAATAACGGGAGGCAACAAGCTCATGACCGCATTCTTTGAAGCGTTTTCCGCATTCCTCGCCACGGGCACCATTTGGGTGTATCTCGTCATCTTCTTTGGGAAAATCGTGGAGGTTTCGCTCGGCACGCTGCGCATCGTGCTCATCAACCGGGGCGAGCGCCTGATCGGCTCTCTGATTGCGCTCATTGAAATTTCACTTTGGCTCATCATTGCAGGCAACGTCCTTTCCGATTACCAGTCCGATCCTTTCAAAATGCTCGCTTATGCGCTTGCCTACGCGCTCGGAAACTATGTTGGAAGCTGGTTGGAGGAACGGCTTGCCTTCGGCCTTTGCTCCATGCAGACGGTTGTGATGGATCGGGAAACAAGCGATGCCATCAGCGAGGCGCTCCGGCAAAATGGGTTTGGCGTAACGGAATTGGCCGCGCAGGGGCGCGATGATGAAACCCGCTTTATGCTCATTTCCACTCTGCGGCGGAAGCTTGCGGATGAAGCCATTGCGCTTGTGCAGGGCATCGCGCCCAATGCCGTAATCACCGTGAGCGACGTAAAAAGCCAGCGCAGCGGATATCTGCGCAACGCCACCGCACGGCGGAAACGGTAACACAGCATGAAAAAGAGCGGCAAAACGCCGCTCTTTTTATTTGTCGTTTACGCGCCGTGCTTTCGCAGCGCCTTTGGTTTCCCCAGTATTTCTGCATAGAGCACGCCTTGTGCAACCGCGTTCTTTCCAAACGTCAGCCCATACGGAAGCCGTGTTTCTTCCATGCTGTCTGCATAAGCATCCCGCTCATGTGGCTCCGGAACCTGCGGTTCGCGGCATTCTTCAATGCCCGTTATGCTGGATTCCACATGCCGGTGCGTCGATTCCGTAAGCGGCTTCACAACATGCCGTGCTGCGGAGACGGGGGCTGCATGCACGCGGCCCATCCCCGGCCCGGGAACGCCAAGGGAGCCTGGGGCCGCTCTGCCCTCTGTGGATGCGCCCGTGCCTTCCGAAGAAGCATAATTCATGCTTCCGCCATAGCGCGGCTTTCCGCAGGACGTGCAAAACTTCGCCGCGCCGCGGTTGGTTGTTCCGCAAGCACACCGCCATGCGCTTCCCTGCCCTTCGCCGGGGCGGGCAGGGGCGCCCTGCGGGGCAGTCCGCTCCATAGGCGCAGCGGCAGCCTGCACCCCGCGTTCCTGCCGCTTCTGGCGCTCGGCCTGATAATCCCGCAGGCGTTCGGCCGCACGGGTTTCATCCGCCTCCAGAGAACGCACATCCGCCTGCCGCTGTTGTGCCTGCTTTTGCTGCTCTGCCTGCTTCTTCTTATTGTTCGCGTTGATCACTGCAAAGATGATCGCGATGATGATGATAAATTCCATCTCCGCTCCCTTCTCCCGGCATGCCGCCGGGCACTGAACGGTTCACAGCGCGCTTATTCCTTTTTCTCAGCCTGTGCGCCGCCTGCGATGGAATCGCGCATCTTGGTGTCGGAAATCACGTTCTGCATGTTGTAATAGTCCATTACACCAAGCTTGCCTTCGCGGAACGCCGCTGCAATCGCGCGCGGCACCTCGGCCTCGGCCTCGATCACACGGGCACGCATGCCCTGCACTTCGGCCTTGTTCTCCTGTTCCTGTGCAACGGCCATGGCGCGGCGTTCTTCCGCCTTCGCCTGCGCGATGCGCTTGTCAGCCTCCGCCTGGTCAATCTGGAGCTGTGCGCCTACGTTGCGGCCAACATCCACATCCGCGATGTCGATGGAAAGGATCTCAAACGCGGTTCCTGCGTCAAGGCCCTTGTTGAGCACGGTCTGGGAGATCAGATCCGGGTTTTCCAGAACATCCTTATGTGTTTTTGAAGAACCCACCGTAGTCACAATGCCTTCGCCGATGCGGGCGATGATGGTTTCCTCACCCGAACCGCCAACGAGCCGGTCGATGTTTGCACGCACGGTAACGCGCGCTTTGGCACGCAGTTCAATGCCATCCTTTGCAATCGCCGCAATGACCGGCGTTTCGATAACCTTTGGATTGACGCTCATCTGCACGGCGTTGAGCACATCGCGGCCGGCAAGATCGATTGCGCAGGCGCGTTCAAAGTCAAGCGGGATGCCCGCACGCTGCGCCGCGATGAGCGCATTCACAACACGGTCCACATTGCCGCCTGCGAGGTAATGCGCCTCAAGCTTGTTCAGCGGGATCACGAGGCCCGCCTTTGTGGCCTTGATCATCGGGTTCACGATGCGCGAGGGCACAACCTTGCGGATGCGCATTGCAACCAGCTGCCCGATGCCGACCTTTACGCCCGAAGCGCGCGCCGAGATATAAAGCCCGACCGGCACAAAGCTGAAAAAGATCGCGAGGAAGATGATCGCCGCAACGATGATGAGAACGGAAATTACGAGTTCTGGCATGATAAAAACCTCCCTGAATTACACAAAGTTCTTTGTCTTTCCTTCTTATCATTGGTTGGCAAGGGGACAGGTGCAGCCAGCCAATGACATCCCTTCTTATGCTCCCCGGAATGTCCGGATGAGGTAAATAATGAGGTAAATGGCGCCAATGAATGCCGGAATGCCGACGCACAGCTCGATCCACGCGCGCCTGCGCGCACGCCGCGCCGTTTCCGCATCCATCGCATGGTTGACCTCAGCTTCTTCCGCTTCCGCATGCAGCCGCGCCGTCTCCGCACATCTGGGGCAGCCTTTTGCGCCCTTTTCTTCATAGAATGCGCCGCATTTCATGCAAAATTTCATCGAAGCCGCCTCCCCGCACCATTCAGACCTTCTTCACCAAAATGCGCAGCCCTTCCACGCTTTCAATGCGCACCCTGCTGCCCTTTTCAATGAATTCCCCCGCGCTTACCACATCCAGCCTGCGGCCGCCGAAATCCGCATTGCCGGAGGGACGCAGCGCCGTCAGGCATTCACCTTCAAGGCCGATGAGTTCCTGTGCACTTGCATCCGAAAGCGAGGTAGATTTCTCTTCAATCGAATCGTTCAGCACGATGGGCGAGCGTGAAATCGCCCCCTTTTGGAACGATCGATACACAAAGAATGCTGCGATCGCCAAAATTACGATGATAAGCGCGAGTGTAATGAGCGCAGAAGCCAAAGTGTCTGCCCGCAGCACGACGGCCGCAATCAAAGCGCCCGCACCGAGGATCCCCGGCAGCCCCATGCCCGGCGTGAACATTTCGAAGATCATCAGCCCAAGGCCGACCAGCAGGCAAACAAGCGCCGGCAGGCTCCAACCGACGATGTATGCAAGGAATCCGTCCATAGCAAAGTCCTCCTTTATATTGAATATACGGCACACGCATATTCTCACTTTTGATGTTAATAGTTTAACACACGGTCAAATGACTGTCAATAGCGTTTCCAAGAACTTAATTTGACATTAATATAGTTCAAACACGTGGGCGTTAAACCATCTGGCAAAGCCAAAATCATAGTTCGGCAAAATGCCGCTAGTCATGAGCTTGACGACAAGAACCCATACCAAAAACACCACCAGAAAGGAGAGCAGGATGATTGCAATCACAAGCAGCGGACTGGCGCCTTCATATTCGTCCTCATCCGCCTCCTGCGTGCGTTCCTTTGCGGATTTTCGGTGTCGCCGCACCGGCTCTGCAAAGTCGTCATCAAAAAGGTTTGGCACTTCCGTATCGGACGCATGCACTTTCTGGGGTTCCAGAACCGTTTCTTCCGTAGGCGCGTTTTCTTCTGCGCTCTCCTCGCTCAGCCAGAATTCGCTGTTTTCCGGAGCCATGGAGAATGCTGTTTCCGCAGAGGCTTCCATCTGAAACCTCTCCGCGCCTGATTCGGGTATTTCTTTTATGGTTCTTTCCGCATCGGCCGCCTGCGCGCAGGGTTCTTCCGCGCTGGGTGCGTCATCCTTCGGCATCTGCGGTTCGGATGCTTGCAGCGCCTCATCCACCAGACCGCCGAGGAAGAGCGCTTCACTGCACGTTTGATCCGTCAACGCCATAAGCTGCGCATCGATATTTTCCTTCAGTTCGCTGCGGGAAGCAAGCGCCGCCACCTCTGCAAGCACGCGCCGCGTTGCGTCTTTCGCTGCGGCCGCATCATGCGTAATATCCAATGCACGGCCATAGATCTGTTTGGAATATAGCTGCATAAATGCGCGCAGCTCCCGCTTGTCGCCGCTGTTGAGCAGGGCGATCATCTCGCGTTTATCACGCTGTGTCCCTGCATTGTTTTGATCCTGCATGCCTCTGCCTCTCCTTTGACAGTATTTGTCATCCTTCACTTTTATTATACATGCACCTGTATCCCGGAAGCAAATGAATTAAACATGAAGTACCTGCATACGGATGAAACTATGGAATATCGTCCTTCAATCCGCCGCCCGCGCAGGCGCGCCATATCACGCTTTTCCCCGCCTATCCGGCTGCTGCCGCTCGGGCTCGCTGCGCTTGCCCTCAGCCTGTTCGTGCTGCTGCTGCGCGGGTGTGCCATCACACGCGAGGAAACGGGGGTTCCGGGAGCTCTGCCGGAAGATATCTCTGCCGTCATCGCCGTATATGACGATGAAAACGACCGCGTGCTTTCCATGCGCCTTGAAGAATACCTTTGCGGCGTGGTGGCAGCCGAAATGCCCGCTTCGTTTGAAGAAGAAGCGCTCAAGGCGCAGGCGGTGGCCGCACGCACGTTTACCCTGCGCCGCCTCCCAGCCTGCGGAGGCACGCCGTGCGGGCGCTGCGGAGCGGATGTGTGCACGGACAGTGCCTGCTGTCAGTCTTATCGCTCTGCGGAACAGCTTGCTTCCAAGTGGGGGGCGGATGCCGCCTACTATTCCGCGCGCGTGGAAGAAGCCGTTTACAGCACGGCCGGAGAGGTCGCCACCTATGAGGGCGCTTTGATCGAGGCGCTTTACCATTCCACCGCGGGCGGCATGACGGAAAGCTCAGAGAACGTGTTTGCAAGCGCGCAGCCATATCTTGTGAGCGTGGAAAGCCCCGGCGAGGAAGGCAGTGCACATTATAGGGACAGCATAACCTTTCCGCGCAAAAGCTTTATCACAAAGCTGAACGCCGCGTTTCCAAGGGCGGAACTTTCCGCAAAAAAGCTGGAGGTTCAGGTGGAAATCACCGCGCGCTTTGCAAGCGGGCGGGTTAAAACCGTGCGTTTGGGCAAGGTAGAAGTCACCGGGCGGCAGTTCCGCAAGGCGCTGGATCTCCCGAGCGCCAATTTTACCATAGAATTCGTGGGCGAGGATGTGCGCGTTTCCACCAAGGGCTACGGCCACGGTGTTGGTATGAGCCAGTACGGCGCGAATGCCATGGCAAAGGAAGGCTCCGATTACCGCGCCATCCTGCAGCATTATTATACCGGCATCAGCATTGAAAACTGGGGCGAAAGGCTGAAATAAAAAGGAGGACGCAAAAGCGTCCTCCTGTCCTTCTTCGCTTATCCCATCACCAGGCAACTGCTGTGCATGTAGCCCGTGTAGCCATTGGCCTTGCAGTAATACCAGCCCGTTTCCGAAACGGAGAGAATCGTCACCGGCGTGCCGCCATCAATCAGCGCGACCACTGCTGCGCTCGTGCTCCCCGACGCGCGCATGCGCGCCTGTGTTCCTTCTTTCACGTGCGTTCCCGATGAAACGCCAGCGCTCGGCGCAGGTGCAGGAGCCGACGTGGGTGTAGGTGCAGCCGTGCTCCCACCAATGGAAATTCCGCCGCCTGTGGAGATCCCGCTGCCGTTTCCTCCAACGGAAATCCCGCCGCCCGGGGTTGGCGTGACCGACGGCGCTGCCGTCACAGCAGCTTCAAGCGTGGGGTATACAAGCGCAGTGCGCTTCACGACGTACTTGGTGCGCAGATACCCCGTCACACCGTTATACGATCCATACCACCACCCCTTCTTCGGGTTGTCGGTGACAGCTGCCTCCCCGCCCTGCGGGATCGTTGCAAGTTTTTTCGCGCCTGTGTCCATGGATGCATAGACATAGGTTTTTTTCGTCGCCTGATAGATCTCCTGCTTCTTCACCGGCGCATCCGGATCGCAGAGGATGTACTTCGTTCTCACATAGCCGAGCGTGCCGTCGGCAAGCTTTGCCTTGCACCAATCGGAGCCGAGCTGCAAAAGGGTCATCTTTTGCCCACGCGAAAGGGTTGCCACCGTGGTATCGCGCGAATTGGAGAAGCCGGTGCGCAGCGGCACATTGTCGAAGCGGGCCACCGCAGGGATTTCAGCCGGATCCGCCTTCGTGTCCTTGGGCTGTTCATAATCCGAATAGGAAGGGATCGCAGCCTTGAGTTTCTTCACAAGTTCCGGATCCGGAGCCTTTTTGCGGTCGATCTTGCAGGTGGTTCCCGGCGGGCAGTTGTAAAAGATCCATTGCGCAACATGCGGCAGCACGCGCACGCAGCCGTGGGAAAGGTTTTCGCCAAGCTTCCGGTATGCCGTGCGGGACATGCTGGATAATTTTTTGGAATTGTACATCACCGAATGGATGTAAATGCCGCGCACCACCTGTGTCCAATACTGTGCATATTGGCCAAATGCAACGAAATATCCGAAGCGCTCCTTGAGTTGGCCCAGTTTAAAGGTGCCTGCACCGGTCGGATTTTCCTCGTTTCCGGTCGTGCACAAACTTTGCAACACGATCGGCCCGCCGATTGCGCCCTCGTAAACGGTGATGATCTGGTTGACCAGATCGATCTCAATCGTGTAACGGTTTGGATCTGTGTTGTCGTAGTCCACTTTGCTGGTCATGCCCGGCAGCACCGTTGCTTCAGCGGGCATGGCAGGGATGAGCGCTATGGCCGTGGCAAGGCAGAGCACAAGCGCAAGCAAGCGTTTTTTCATCGTGATTCCTCCATCCGTTTTTTATCGAAAATAAGCGCGGCTTAGGCCGGCTCCTTTTCCTCCGCATCCGTGGCCCTGCAGATAAAATAAGTAGCTGCGAAGCCGCCTGCGAGCAGGGCTATGCAAAGCGCCTGCGTCAAAGACCAGGTGAAACCTGGAAAGATAAGTGCGATGGAGCCTGCAAGCAGCCCCAATACCGTATAATAAGCATACCCATGATGCCTGTCAAACATACGCTTGACGAGCGTAATGGTAGCGAGCACCGTAATCCCGGCCCCGGCCGCCACACACGCCATGATGGGAATATCGAAATGGTTGAGCGCGGAAAGGAGCGGCTCATACAGGCCCATATACATCAGGATAAACGAAGTGCTGATCCCCGGAATCACCGTGCCAAGCGCAATGAGCACGCCGGCAAGCGCCGCGGTCCATCCGTTAAACGGCCAGATTTCGCCGCCCGTAACCAGCTTGTCCCCCGCCGCAAACAAAAGCACCAGCGCGATCCCAAACGCCGTCCCAAACAGATAGCGTTTCTTAAAGCCGTTCCGGTTGGCTTCTTTCAAAAAGGAGGGGATGCCCCCCAGCACCAGGCCGATCAGCGCATACATCACGGGCATTTTCCAGTTGAGCATCAGCCATTCCACCAGCCGGCTCGTTGCAAAAAGGCCAACCACGCCGCCAAGCCCAAGGGGAAGCAGAAACAGCGCATTGCGCCTGACCGCTTTAAAAAAGCCCACCACAGCGTTGATCACCGGGCGGTAAACCCCCATGGATACCGCTATTACGCCGCCGCTCGCGCCCGGCAAAATCGCCGCAATGCCGATAATGGCGCCCTTAAGAAGGCGCATCCAGAATCCGTTTCGTCTTTCGTTCATCGCAAATTATCGCTCCCAAAAACCGGCTTCAGAGCCGGGCACCGCGCATCACGCAAAAAAGCGCAGCATGCTTATTTGTATTGTATCTCAAAATATTCCAACAAGTACAGCGATTTAAATAAAATTTACAAATGCTTGATTTTTAGGTTCGTCCGCCATTTTTCTCTTGCAAAGCAAATGGAAATGATGTATCATATTTAAGCATGATTGCGCTGGGCGAGAGCAAAGAGCCTTATGTGTGGAGAGATGGCTGAGTTGGTCGAAGGCGCACGACTGGAAATCGTGTATGGCAGGAATGTCATCAAGGGTTCGAATCCCTTTCTCTCCGCCAAGCAGAAAAGATCATCCCAAGGATGGTCTTTTTTTGTTTGCTGAACATAAGAGAAAGGGCTGAAGGCGGGCTGGGCCGCTCGTCCCCGGCAGAACCCCAATGCCGCATGGCGAACGCCCTTCTCTCTGCCAAGTTTAAGCTTTGTATAAGCCATGCTTTTTTACGCGCTAGATTTGTGGTAAAATTCGATAAAAGCAATCAACCGTATAGATTTAAGGGGAGGTAACCATATTCCAAGCCCGGAAAAACTTCATGAAACATTGGAAGAACATGAAGTGGGCAAAGAAATCATCGCGCTGATTGACAGCGGTTTTGAAGGAATCGTATCAAAGGCAAAAGAGAAAACCAAAGCAGAGTTTTTCATACAGGCGCTTGAAATTATGGAGGACAAGCTCGGCATTCAGAAAACGAGAGAAATTTTCGAGGCAAATGGATGCTGTAAAAGCGGCGCGCGCTTAAAAGCTTCCAAAGAGTTCCGGCGTATCAATGCAGACTTATGTATGGAAGATAAACTTACAAAAATACGACATGCTCCCTATATGAATATGGGAAGCCCCGCGCTTGATGAAAACGGAGAAATTGTGGTAGACGCAGTCCGTTATTGCATAGACGGCAAGTATGCATGTGCGTGCCCATCAATCAGCAGGCAGCCCATTCAGCCTGAATCAAAAATTTACTGTTATTGCTGTGCCGGTCATTTTAAGTTTCATTATGAGATTATGCTTGGCTGTAAGCTTATGACGGCGGAAATTGTATCATCCCCCCTTGACAGCAAGGGAAACGATCCATGTGTTATTCGGTTTGCGGTTGTGGAGTAGCGGGATTTGCCCCTTTGGCTTCCGCCTCCTTTTTCTTCCACATCTGCAATCGTTCTGCATAACCATCCTTTTCTTCAGGATCGTCAAACAAGTTGGACGGTATAAGCGCGAAGAAAAGCAATAGACGAGTTATAGTGTAAAGGATGCATAGGGCGGTTATTGGAGGATCTTCGATATCCAGTTGGCTGAACATCGAAATCGGGGAGCGAATAGAAAGAATGCGAGTCGTAGAAACGGCGCTGATCCTCGCGATGGCTGCGTTCCGCCTTACCGTTGTGGCGAGGCGTGTAAGTCCGGATGAGCTTGTGCCGGATGCTGAGATTGGCAGCGGTTTTTTCAAAGAGCATGAGCAGGTGGCGGGTTGCGCGTGAGAAACGGTTGGTGCATTCAAAACCGTTGTCGGTCTGGATACACTTCATGGTGAAACCGCTATGTTTGAAGAAAGCGTATGCCTTCTTCAAGAAATCGACTGAGGAATAGGTGCTTTGCTCGTTGTAAGCAGCGAGATACACTTGATCGGATTCTTATATAAAAAACTATTTACATTGTGTTCCAACCGTAATAAAATAATTTTGAATTCGGCTGTTTTGCAGGAAGGAGAAACCATCAATTACAAGTGGGTCACGAAAGAAGAATTGTTGGGAATCTTTTGGAACCGGAAACGACGAGAATCCTGCAATTTATACCGGATCTGATAAATTTACAAACAGGTGAAGTATGAATTATCCAATAACTGCCATCGGCATCCTGCTGAACAAGGATTGCATCCTGGCCCGATATATGCCCTTGATTCCACTGAAGGAAAAACTGATAGCAGGACTTTTGCATTTGGGATGCGACACGAAAGAAAAGTGCACCTTACTGACCGATGAACAGCTTCTTTCCATAGGAATTCCAAACAAAGAAGTGATTAATTTGTTCCGGCGATTTCTTGTGATGTATGACGTCAATCCACAAAAGTTTAAGGATATCGATTCCCTTTCTCTATCCGTTGGAGAGGCGAAAGCCTACCGTGAGTTGTATCAGCTACCCGGCATCAAAGCTACCCGTGCAGAGCTCTACTATAAAGCCGGGTACACCAATCTATTTGAGATAGCTTCGGCAACAGCGGAAGAAATCATTGAGAAAACATCACAGGTAATTGCAGCAGAAAGCTCAAACAACAAAGCTCCACTATTGAAGGAAGCCAGAACACATGTTGCTGTTGCAAGAGCATTTACATCTTCGATATAACTAATTGCTTTGCGGCATAAGGACAATCAATAAAACACAATGTTGCCAAAATATGTAGGTTTGTCAAACATGCTGGACAAACCTGCAATCGTTCTGCATAACCATCCTTTTCTTGCTTGACGGCAGGCACATTTACTGCTAAGCTGTTACCAAATTCTTTTTCTGGAGGCACGGACGCACATGAAGATCCGGGATATCGCTGAACCCAAACGCTTTTTTGAAGCGGTAAACGCCTGCCGCGGCCATGTTGAGCTGCTTACCAGCGAGGGTGACCGGCTCAACCTGAAGTCCACGCTGTGCCAATACATCGCACTTACGCAAATGTTTCAGGATGGCCGTGTGGAAGGCGTTGAACTGAGCCTCAGCGATCCGGAGGATTTCAAGCTGCTCACAGAGTTCCTTATAACAGAGTAAGCAAAGAACGATAAACGCAAATTCCAGAGCCGCGTTTGCGGCTCTTTTTATGCGATTTTTAGAAAACCGAAAAAACAGGGCTTGACAGTGTGACGGTTTGGACGTACTATATTTTGTATTAAAATATTATTATGTTCACAAAATCTTGTATTCTGCCATGTGCAGCAGGGTAAGCGGGCGAACCTCCCGCACTGTCCCGCAACCGTACAGCCGGAAAACCTGAAATGCAGGATTGTGCCAGAGCCACGGAGCATGGCAGGCATCAAACGCCGTATCCCGTGCTGCCCAAAAGCGCGGTTATTTTTTTGCAAACTGTTATGAGGGGGAGTTTCATGATTACGCACGTTATCAAGCGCAACGGTACGCGCGCGCCGTTTAAGCAGGAAAAGATCACCTGGGCGATTTATAAGGCCGCAGCCGCCGTGGGCGGGGATGACTTTGCAAAGGCGCAAGCCCTTTCGGACGAAGTCACGGCATTCGTTTCCGCACATGCGGAAGGCAACGCCGCAGATGTGGAAACCATTCAGGACGCCGTTGAAAAGGTTCTTATCGAGCGCGGGCATGCCAAAACCGCAAAAGCGTTTATCCTGTATCGGGAAAAACGCCGCAGCGCGCGCGAAAGCAATGCGCTCATCGGAGCGACCATCAGCATGTTCTCCGATTATCTGGATGATAAGGACTGGCAGATTCAGGAAAACGCCAACACGCAGAAATCCATCAACGGCATGAACAACTACGTGCGGGAAACCTTCACCAAGCAATACTGGCTGCACGAGGTCTACCCGGAAGATGTGCGCCGCGCGCATTCCGAAGGCGACATGCACATCCATGATCTCGGCTTCTTCGGCCCGTACTGCGCGGGTTGGGATCTGCGCCAGCTGCTGACAGACGGTTTCGGCGGCGTTGGCGGCAAGGTGGAATCCTCCCCTGCAAAGCACCTTCGCTCCTTTTTGGGGCAGATCGTGAACTCGACCTTCACCACGCAGGGCGAAACCGCAGGCGCGCAGGCCTGGAGTTCCATCGACACCTATTGCGCCCCGTTCATCCGGTATGATGCGCTCACGAAAAAGCAGGTGAAGCAGGCGCTGCAGGAGTTCATCTTCAACATCAACGTCCCTACGCGCGTGGGCTTCCAATGCCCGTTTTCGAACCTGACGTTCGACATCAAAGCGCCGCGCACGCTTAAGGATGAACCCGTTATCATCGGCGGCGAGATGACGGGCGACCGCTACGGCGATTTCCAGGCGGAAATGGATCTGTTCAACGAAGCATTCTGCGAGGTGATGCTTGAGGGCGATGCAAAGGGGCGCGTGTTCACCTTCCCGATCCCGACGATCAACGTTACGGCGGATTTCGATTGGGACAGCCCGGTGATCGACAAATTCATGGAGATTACCTGCAAATATGGCATCCCGTATTTCTCCAACTACATCAATTCCGACCTTTCCCCGGAGGACGCGCTTTCCATGTGCTGCCGGCTCCGGCTGGACACCAAGGAGCTGCGCAAACGCGGCGGCGGCCTGTTCGGCTCCAACCCGCTCACCGGCTCCATCGGCGTGGTCACGATCAACCTGCCGCGGATCGCCTATAAGTCCAAATCGCGCGAAGAATTCTTCGGGCGGCTCTGGCGGATGGTGCAGATTGCAAAAAACAGCCTTGAGATCAAGCGCAAGGTCGTTGAAACCGAAACCGCGCGCGGCCTGTATCCGTATGCTGCCCATTACCTGCGCCATGTACATGCACGCACCGGGCAATACTGGTACAACCACTTCAACACCATTGGCATCATCGGCATGAATGAAGCCTGCATGAACCTCTTCGGGCCGGAAACAGATCTCACTTCCCCCGAGGGGCAGGCCTTCGCCATTGAGGTGATGGATTATCTCCGCGCCGAGATGAGCGAAATCCAGGAGGAAACCGGGCATTTTTACAACCTGGAGGCTTCGCCTGCCGAGGGCACAAGCTACCGCCTTGCCCGGCTGGACCGCGCGCAATACCCGGACATTCTCTGCGCGGGAACGGAGGAAACGCCGTATTACACCAACTCCACGCAGCTGCCCGTGGGCTTTACGGATGACATCTTTGAAACCCTTGATTTGCAGGATGCGCTTCAAAGCCGCTATACCGGCGGTACGGTGCTGCACCTGTATCTGGGTGAGCGCATTCCGGACACGGCAACGGCAAAGGCGCTCATTCGCAAGGTGTTCACGAACTATAAGCTGCCGTACCTTTCGCTTACGCCCACGTTTTCCATCTGCCCGAACCACGGTTACATCCGGGGCGAGCACTTCACCTGCCCGGAATGCGGCAGCGAAGCAGAGGTTTGGAGCCGCGTGGTGGGGTACCTCCGGCCTGTGCAGAATTTCCACAAAGGCAAAAAGCAGGAATATGCCGAACGCGTAAAATATGTGATAAAGGACGAGCAGCTTTGCGCATCGCAGGATTAGAAAAATTCAGCACGGTGGATTTCCCCGGCAGCCTTGCGGCGGTACTTTTTGCCGCATGCTGCAACTACCGTTGCTTCTATTGCCATAACCGGCACATTTTGGGCGAACCTCCGCTTCTTTCCGAGGCAGAGGTTCTTGCTTTTTTGCAAAAGCGGGCCGGGCTCCTCGATGGCGTGGTGTTCTCCGGCGGAGAGCCCACGCTGCAAAGCGACCTGCCGGAATGGCTCCGCCGCGTGCGCGCGCTGGGCTACAAAACGAAGCTTGACACCAACGGAAGCCGCCCTGAGGTGCTCCGCGCGCTCATTGCGGACGGGCTTGTTGATTATGTGGCCATGGATTATAAAGCGCCGCTTGAGGGTTACCCTTCGCTTTGCGGCGCGAATTCCGCAGGCGTGCCGGAAAGCCTCGCGCTGCTGCGGGGTTCCGGCGTACCTTATGAACTGCGCACGACGCTCGTGCCCCAAATCACAGAGGCCAAACTGCGCAGAATGGCCGCAGCCGTCCCGGCGGACGCAAGCTGGTTTTTGCAGCTCTACCGCCCCCAGCCGGGCGACGAAGCGCAGCTGTGCGGCCTTGCGCCGTACACGCCGGGCGAAATCGAAGCGCTCGCAGAAACGCTCCGCCGCGTGCGGCCGAACGTGAAGGCAAGGTAGGGGGCAGGAATTTATACATCTCCTATTCTATATAATATTATATATTTATTAGCATTTGACATTTGTTACCAATACCGTTACAATTAAGTTAATCAATAATTTTACTTTGAACTTGTTGTCTTTCATTTTTATGTTCGTAAAGCGATTCCCCCTACGTTCTGTGAAGAATTCTATTTCCCGAAGGGAATACTATACTTAATTATCGAAAGGAGACCTGAACCATGTTGCGAAAGTTGCTCTCTGTTGCCTTGACTTTAACGCTCGTATTTATGCTTGCCGCACCAAGCGCAGTCGCCTTAAATACGGACATCGGATCTGAAATTGAAATTGTTGGGTATAACAGCAGCCGTCTTTATACCGAACGAACCGCAAGTTGGTATTTATGCATTGCCGCCGAACCTGGTAAACCTATCGACGTTGCCCTAAGTTATGCAAACCGCCCTGATTATGTTTATGAAACTAAAATAGATTTCAGCAGCATAACGGCTGGCTTTGCAAGCAATGCTTTTTGGTGGGAAACTAAAGACCAATTTTTCTCAGAAGTTCAAAGTTTAAATTCCTTTCGCGTTTCTGATCGCATAACCACATCAAAAACCTATGCATTAAGGAACACTGTTACCTCAACTCTGTTAAGTAAACTAAATAGCTATTACGGTACCCCATATAGCAATAAAACTATAGACTCTCCTCCCAGCTATGCGCCATATTCTGTTAAGGTAACAGAAAGCCTCGAATTTGATGCTTATTTGGTCAGTACTCTCACTTGGTCAACGGCCATGAGCATTGCTTCGTTTGTTGTAGGATGTGGTCTCAAAGGTCACTGCGCCGAACTCATTGCCGATGTACTTGATGTCTCTTCAGTATCAATAACTATTGCCGCTGGCACAAGTGTTGATAGCTATCGTGCAATTGCCTTGTTTATACGACGTGGTCTCGTTAACAACACGCCTGTAGTTTCCGCTACCAAAACCGACATATACTATGCTTTTGAGCAAGGTGCAGAAATCTCTATGTCATCTTATTCAGATCGTGATATTATTTACGCTCCTCACGAATATGATTACAATACTACAGAGCTTGCGCAGAGCGCATATGAGACTTATCTTGCAATTTATGGTTAATAAGGTGAGTGGCTTGTGCTTAAATATAACTGGATTCGTTTTTTAAGGGCGCTCTTTTTTGTCGCTCTTGCTGCGATGTTAGCTGTTGCGTTCACATGCCCCCCACGGGCTTCCGAATTCCGGCGCGTCTTGCCATCTCTCATGGCAATCGGCTTTGTCATCCTCGGGGCGGTGCTCAAGGCTGTCGTATTCATCTGCCCACGCTGTGGAAGTCGCCACATCCTTGCGCACAACATATTCTATTATTATTCCAACACTGTGTTCTACTGCCCGGACTGCGGCGAGGAGTTGCGCTTCACACCCAAAGGCGGCGGGCAGGAATAACGCCGCACGTGCTGCCTGAACCGCAAAGCGCCTGCCCCGCAAAACGGGGCAGGCGCTTTCATGTTCGGCACACCGTTACGCCGCAGCGCCTGGCTTTGCACATTCCAGCACCAGCACGCGGCCGGAACCGAGGCTTTCCGGCGTAAGTGTGGCTTCGCTCTGGCGCATGCGGTGAATCGCTCCGCCCTTGATCGAATCAAGGAACGGCTTAAGTCCGCCCAGTTCAAAGCTGAGCTGCTCCGTCTTATAGTGCATGGGCACGAATACCTTGGGGTGCAGCATCTCCGCAAGCTTCTTCGCTTCTTCCCCATCGATGGTAAACACGCCGCCGATGGGGGCGAGCAAAACATCCACCCGTCCGGCCGCCGCAATGGCTGCTTCGTCCGGCAAATGGCCAAGGTCGCCCGCGTGCAGCAAGCGAATTCCATCCATCTCCACCAGAAACATGATGTTGCGCCCACGTTTTGCGCCATGTTCTTTATCGTGCCAGGTGGGAATGCCCATGATGTGCACGCCATGAACCTCGTGCATGCCCGGCTCTGTAATGCGTATCGGATCGCCCAACGCGGCCTCAAAATAGTTATGGTCGTAGTGATCGTGGCTCGCAGTCACGGCATCGACCTCTACCGGTGCGATGGTATACCCCGTCTTCGGCGCACATGGATCCATCAGGACCCGCATGCCGGAATCGCTCGTCAGCAGGAAACAGGAATGTCCCAACCATTTCAAAATCATACTATCTATCCTCAACTTTCTATAAAATCCGGTTTTGTGCCCGCCCGGCTCAAAGCATAGGCCAAAAGCCGTGCAGCGCATCCGCCCACATCCCCACAGCGGGAAAGCAGTTCTGCGCGCTCCCGCGCCGGCATCCCCCGCCCAATTGCGAGCACCGCACGCGCCGCACGCGCTGCGCGCGCCTGCAGCTCCCGGCAGCTCAGCCCTGCTTCCGCAACGCCAAAGCACAGCCAAAGCGCGCGGCGTACTTCGGTGCTGTCCGGGCAGCCTGCGCTTTCTTTGCGCGCAAGCATCCGCATGCGCGCCACCGCATACGGAAGAAGGCGTTCCGTGTCCTCCGGCAGCGCCGGCAGTTGCGCATCGTTCATCACGGCATGCATCAGCGCCGCATAAGCCGCATCCGTCAGTGCAAAGCAGATATGTCCGCCCCTGAGCACGGCCTTGGAACACATTTTTGCGCCGCAGAGCAGCGCAGGTACCTCTGCCTCCACCGCGCGCACGGCGAGAAGGCACTTCTCCGGCGCAATGCCAAGCCGCTGCGCAAGCGCACTCGAAAGCTCGTAGCCCTCCGCACAGGCGCGGATATCTTCCTCCTGCACGGATGCAATTCCTGTGCGGCGCAGCAAGGCGGCAGCGGCTTCCCGCGCCGCAGAATAAGCGTCAAACAAGCGCAGTGCACCGTCCTTCCAAAGATTATCAATAGCGTAGTGCATTTAAGCACGTTTGTCAAACGCGGAAATGAAAAGAATTCGTGAAAACATGCGGTAAATTGAAGAATTCTCCCCTTGCAGCTTTTATCGCGCACAAAAAGGGCGCACGCGGGTGCGCCCACAGCCCGTCAAATAAAATCGCGGGGCCGGGGGCCGCGGCCCCCGGGGATCCCATTGCACTTGGCGGTACGTGCATTGATTGCGCAGCGCTGCTTGCCAAGCAAGGTTTTCCCTGCATTGCGCCTGCGCCTTCAGCCTTATGTGCTACATCACCAATTGCCCATCCTCCGTGTTGATGATGCGGAAGATTTGCTCCTCTTCCCCCGTTTCCGCATTGATGTACACGATGTATTCCTCCTCGCCGCAGGTTCCCTTAAACTCATAGCACAGCCGCTCTGTTTGCGGCGTAATCGGGATGAAGGCGAGCGCCCGGTCCTTTACGGTGAGGTTCGCAGAAAGCATGCCTTCCGCCTCCTCCATCGGAATGGAAGGCGCATTGAGCGTGCGTTCCGTGTGGCTGAACAGGTAATTGCGTGCATCCACGCCGATCACGCCGCACGTTTCCCGATCCACCCAAATTTTCACAAGGTCGCTGTACAGGATCACATCCCCCTGTGTTGCCGCAAAGTTGATGAGCGCACAACCGCCGTAATACTGGGCATAGGTGGCACGCATGCCTGCATACCCGTTTTCCACAAGATATTTTTCCGCCGCCTCCCGGAAGCGGGCTGTCTCTGCCTCATCCGGCACGCCCTCAGCGCCGCCTGTAGCGCTTGACATCAGCCACAGCAAATGTCCGCCCGTTTTTGTGATGGAAACATCCACCTCGCGCCCGTCCTCATATGTACCATGGAAATCGTACGCGGGAATCGTCCCATCCGAGGCGCCCTGTGGCTCAATTTCGGAAAGCCCCGCTACCTTTGCCGCAATCGTGCGTGCTTCCTCCTCGCTGACCGGGTTGCCGGTAAGCCCTCTGGCCTCCTGCTTCTCGGTGCTTTCAGAAAACGGCCCGTCATAAATCAGCGTCGGGAACTCTTCAAGTCCCTCCTGCTCCTCATATTGCCCGCTGCCCTCCCCCTCGCCTTGTACAGCTTCGGATGCTTCCGATGCTTCCGATGTGAAATACCCATCGTTGGTGAGAACCGCAATGGGAACATCCCCCACCGCAAGGCGCTCGTTTAACTCCGCGCCGATGCGGATACAGGCGTTGTGCAGCTCCGTAAGCTGCGCCTGATCCTCCTCCGTCATCGGGATGCCACGCACGGCCTTTTTGGTAAGCCCGTGCGCATAATCTCCCAGGCGCACCACAAAGCTGTTCAAATCTGCCGTGTCAATGTGGGATGCGGGGATCTGCGACATCAGGCTCACGCTTGCGCCTGAAAGCCGCCAGACATCGTCCAGCAACAACACATATTGTGCGGGCGACGCGGTAACACGAAGCTTCCCGAGCGCTGTCTCAAGGTTGTTTATATTATCGCAGAGTTCTGTGAACGCCCGGGTATACATCGCGGTTGTGCTGGTTTTATATTCTTCAGCCAGAGCGGATTGCTCCGAGCCCCAGAACGCTACGGCAACAAGCGCGATGGCGAGAATTGCCGGCAGTACGATGCGTTCCAACGTATCCTTTGTTTTCTGATTCATATTGCGTTTCCTCCTCAGCCCCGGAAAAACGAATGGTTCCCAATCCGAAGCAGCACAGGCTTGGAAAGCATCCATTGGTTTGTTGTCTTTGCGGGGTTGTAATAATACAGGCACCCGTTGGTGGGATCCCAGCCGTTCATGGCGTCGCGCGCAGCCTTGATCGCCGTTTCATCCGGCGAAAGGTTGATCTGCCCATCGCTTACCACGGAAAACGCGCCGCTCTGGTAAATCACGCCGCTCATGCTGTTGGGGAACTTGCTGGACTTCATGCGGTTCAGCACCACCGCCGCCACTGCAACCTGGCCCTTATACGGCTCGCCGCGCGCCTCGCCATATACCAGCCGCGCAAGCAGGTACAGGTTTCCCGAGTTGCTTGATGAGGACGATCCGCCGGAGCTTCCGGACGAGCTGCTGCCCGAGAGCGTGAGTCCGAGCGCCTTTGCCGTGGCGCTTCCCACGATGCCATCCACCGTGAGGCCGTTTTTGCGCTGGAAATGCTCGACCGCCTTCTTTGTTCCGGAGCCGAAGATGCCATCCACCGCGCCGGTGTAATACCCCCATCGCTTCAGTTTTGTTTGCAGCTGTTTCACCTCTTCGCCGCGTGAGCCCACGCGCAGTGCGGCTGCAAGCGCCGTGGATTGCAGCAGGGCGCAGACTGTGAGCACCAGCACGAGCATCAGCGCAGCTTTTCGCTTATTGTGTTCCATAGCTTTCCTCCGTCTATGCTTTTCAAGAGCTTGATGAGGAGGCTGTTCGTCTTCAGCTCCTCATAGTCAATTTCCCCACCGGGAAGCTCCAATATGCACAGCGGCGGAAACATCACGCACCACCAATTTTGCCCTTTTCCCGCGCCGAGCACCACGCGCAGCGCAGCATACTCCCCTGCGGGGTAAACCTCTGCCCCATATTCCCGCTGTGGAAAGGGGAACGTTCCAATTTCAAGCGATGCACCATAGTCCATGCCGCATTCTGCAAGCGCCCGTTCCGCTGCAAAAAGCAAGCCCGCGCCATCCTCCATCAATCGCGCGCGTGCCTCCTCCGCTGTTTCGGCATCCTCCATGCGCGCACGTTCATATGCAAGGATTGCATCCCGCACGCGAAGCTTTGCGGCCTGATCTTCGGCCGAATCGCTGTTTGCAATTACATGGAGGCGGAATACCGATTCATATACGCTTTGCCCACTCTCCCGGTGTGCGCTGGCGCTTTCCCAACGCCCCGGCAGGCAAAGCAGCAGCGCCAATGTGAGCACAAAAAACAAAAGCATGTTTTTTTTCATTCCGTCGTTCATTCTCCTTCATGCAAATGGATTCACAGATAGTGCAAGCATTGACGTTTTCCGTGATTTTTAACCGTTTTGGGCTTATAATGAATATATGGAATATGAAGCACATGCAAAAATTAACCTCTTGCTCAATGTGCTCGGCAGGCGGCCGGACGGCTACCACGAGCTTTGCACCATCATGCACGCCATCGACCTTTGCGATACGGTCACAGTTGAACCCGCAACTGCAGTTTCCGTGGCGGCAGATGTGCCGCTTCCCGAACGCAGCGCGGCATTGCGCGCTGCGGAGGCTTACCGTGCCGCCGCAAAAACGGATGGAGCATGCATTACAATCCGCGCTCGCATCCCATCGGAAGCCGGGCTCGGGAGTTCCTCCGCAGATGCGGCGGCCGTGCTTTCCGGCATGCAGGCGCTTTACGGCGCGCTTTCGGAAGCGGAGCTTTTCGCCATCGCAGCGCGCACCGGTGCGGACGTTCCGTTCTGCCTTGCAGGCGGCGCAGCGCTCTGCGAAGGGATTGGCGAGCGGATCACACCGCTTCCCGGCATGGCGCTCAACCTGCTTCTTGTAAAAGGCGCGCGCGGCGTCAGCACCAGAGCGCTCTTCGAAGGCCTTTCCCTGCCGCTGCCTTTGGGCGATGCCGGCGGCGCCGCTGCCGCGCTGCGTGCGGGCGATGTGCCGGCGCTCGCAGCGCGCGCATTCAACGCGCTGACTGCGCCTGCCGCCCGGCTTGTGCCGGAAATCGCACGCTATGCAGACCGCCTGCGCGCAGAAGGCGCGCTCGCCGCCTGTATGACCGGGAGCGGCTCCGCCGTGTTCGGGCTCTTTGAAAGCCGTGCGGATGCGGAACGTGCAAAAGGCGCCTTTCCGGATGCGGCATTCACGCATGTGTGCCGCACGCTTCCCTTTTCCCACAAAACGTAGTATACTTCCTGTATTCTTACGATTTCGCTGAATTTTTATAGAAAGAATTGAGGAAAACCGGTATGACGCATATTACGGACCATAAAACCATCCATCTCATCGGCATCGGCGGCTGCTCGATGAACGGTCTCGCCCAGATCCTTCGCGACCGGGGCTATGCCGTGCAGGGCTCCGATGCAAATGTTTCCCCATTTACACAACGCCTGCAGGAACTCGGCGTTCCGGTCGCAATCGGCCATTCGGCCGACAACCTCGGCGCAGCTGACCTCGTCATTTATTCTGCGGCGATTAAGCCAACGAACATAGAGCGTGTGGCTGCAAAGGAACGGGGCATTCCGGAACTGGAACGATCCGTTGCGCTCGGCCAGTTGACCGAAGGCTACAAGGATGTGATCGGCATTGCGGGCTGCCATGGCAAAACGACGATCACTTCCATGTTGGCGTACATCTGCGAATCCGGCAAACCGGACGCCACAGTGCACATCGGCGGTTTTGTGGATATCCTCCACGGCGGTGTTCGCATCGGCGCGCACGACATGTTTATTACCGAGGCATGCGAATACGTGGAAAGCTTCCTGACGCTGCGCCCAACCGTAGCGTTGATCAACAATATTGACGACGATCATCTCGATTATTATAAGGACATCGACCACATTACCGATGCGTTCCGCAAATTCCTTGCCCTTCTTCCGGAAGGCGGCATGTTCATCGGCTGTGCGGACGATCCGCGGGTGCGCAGATTGCTTGTGGAACACAGGGGCGCGCACATTTCCTACGGCATGGCAAACGCGGATTATACGCCCGGCAACATCGTTTACGATGCAGCCGGCTGCCCTGCCTTCGATCTGCTGTATGAAGGCAGGAGCCTGGGCCGCGTCTCCCTTTGTGTGCCGGGCGAACATAACATCATAAACGCCATTGCCGCCGCAGCTGTGGCGCTCTATGCGGGCACCCCCTTCCCAGCGATCACAGAAGCGCTGCATGCGTTTGAGAACACGCGCCGCCGCTTTGAATTTTTCGGCGAACGCAGCAGCATAAAGTACTATCACGATTACGCGCATCATCCGGCTGAAATCAACGCAACCCTTTCCGCCGCCGCGCGCGTGCCGCACGGGAAGCTCTGGTGCGTATTTCAGTGCAATTCCTATACCCGGGCAAAAACGCTCTTCTGCAAAAACGTGACCTGCTTTGCCCATGCGGATGAAGTGCTTGTGCCAGACATCTATCCCGGCCGCGAAACGGACGATGGCAGCGTGCATGCACGGGACATGGTTGCGGGCATCAACGCGGGCGGCACAAAGGCGGTTTACCTTCCCACATTTGAAGAAATCCGCGCTTACCTTGATGCAAATGCCAAGCCAGGCGATTTGGTCGTCACCCTTGGCTCGGGCGACGTTTACAAGCAAACGCAAAAGCTGCTTTAACACGCAAGTACCGCAGCGCTCCGGTTGTGAGCGCTGCGGCAGAGGGTTCTTATGTTCAGCTGGTTCCGTTTTCTCACCTATACCGTTACAACCTCCGTCACCCCGGGGCCGAATACCATTATGGCGTTTTCCACGGCAAGCCGCATTGGATTCCGGCGCAGCCTTCCGTTTTGCTTCGGCGTATGGCTTGGTTTTTTCTGCATTATGCTGCTTTCCACAGCGTTTTGCAGCGTCATGCAGGCATATCTTCCCGCGCTGCGCCTGCCGTTGCTCATCATGGGCGCGCTGTATCTGCTTTACCTCGCCTGGCATACCTACAAAAGCACGGATTCGATTTCCCCAAAGGATGAGCAAAGCGGCTTTCGCAAAGGGTTGCTGCTGCAATTTGTAAATGTTAAGGTGTACATCAACTGCATGATGTCGCTTGAAGGGTACATCCTTCCGCATTATAAGGGGCAAACGCTTCCGCTTGCGGGGTTTGTGCTGCTCGTGCCGACGCTCGGCTTCCTGACGCTGCTGCTTTGGGCAGGCTTCGGCACTGCGCTCAGCCGGTTTCTCGGCCGCCACCGCAAGGCCGCAAACATCGTGTTCGCGCTGCTGCTTGTATATTGCGCCGTTGCACTGTTCCTGTAAAGCCTGCATCCGGAGGACCGCATGGTTTATCTTTCGCGCTTCACTTTCCCTGATTCAGACCGGGAGTTCGATTTTTTTCTCAGCCAAAAGCGCACCTGCTATGATTCATTCTACCCTTTCCAGGTGCTCTCCCGCCACGCGTTTCTGGAAATCGATTTTTCGCCCGTCACGATCCTTTATGGCGGAAATGGCTCCGGCAAAACGACCGCGCTCAACATCATCGCGGAAAAGGTGGCCGCAGCGCGGGATTCCGCTTTCAACAAATCCAACTTTTTTCCGGATTATCTCGCCCTATGCGGCGCCGGATTGGAAGACCCGCCCGGCGGATGCCGCATCATCACAAGCGATGATGTGTTTGATTACATGCTCAACCTCCGCAGCCTGAACGAAGGGATCGACCACCGGCGGGATGAACTGTTTCAGGAATACCTAAGCACAAAGTACTCCGAATTCCGCCTGGAGTCCATTGAAGATTACGAGAAACTCAAGCGGAACAACAACGCGAAACGGCTCACGCAATCGAAATTCGTGCGCAAGGAGCTGATGGACAACGTTCGGGAATATTCCAACGGGGAAAGCGCGTTCCGCTACTTTACGGAAAAGATCGGCGAGGATGGGCTTTATCTCTTGGATGAGCCGGAGAACAGCCTCTCCCCCGCACGACAGGCAGAGCTTGTTGACTTTCTTTCGGATTCCGTGCGTTACTTTGGCTGCCAACTCGTGATCGCCACACACTCGCCGTTCATCCTCGCGTTCCGCGGTGCAAAAATTTACGATCTTGACGCCAACCCCGTGGATGTGAAGCGCTGGACGGAACTTGCCAACGTCCGCGCCTATTATGACTTTTTCAAAGCGCACGAGCGGGAGTTCAAAGGATAATAAAGCCGCATCTTACAGCGTGCCCTGCAAATCGTCCAGCGTAAGGGAAAATGCGGGCAGGCAATGCACAAGGAAATATTGGAGTTCATCGCTTTGGATTGCGCCGATCTCCTTGCCGATTGCCGCATATGCATGCTGAAATTCCTTATTCCCTGCGTTGAGCTCATAAATACATTTGATGTAAGCGCAAAGCTTGTCCGCGCATTTGAGCAGCTTCTTTTCGCCGGGCGTCAGCTCCGAGGCATGCAGATAGGCGGCATAGTCCGCGCGGAGTTCCTGCGGCAGGTGGTTTTTCAGCTTGTCGGCAGCGTTTTTTTCAATTTGCTTGTAGATGGTTTTCATTTCATCGTTGTAGTACTTTACCGGCGTCGGCAGGTCGCCCGTGAGCACTTCGGGCGCATCGTGAAACAGCGCGCAGACCGCAAGCTTGTCGGCATCATATTGCTTTTCAAAGCAGCGGTTTCCGATGGTTGCGAGAAAATGTACAAGAAACGCACATTCCGCCGTATGCTGCATCAAATCTTCCTGCTCCGTATTGAACATCAGGCTCCACCGGTTGATATAGCGCATCCGGAAGATGAGCGGCAAAAAAGTATTGTCCATGCGTTGCCTCCAAACCCGCCCTGTATCCGCACGGCGGGTCCCATTTGTTATTTGTTATCAAAAGGATACCAAAAAAATGTGCGGGCCGCAATGCGGGAAACACCATGGAATGCAGCAATGCATATAAACTGCATAAATCAGGCGCACGGCGGCACATGCGCCTGCATAAAGCGTTATTTCGTTTGTGCGGCCGCACGCGCCCGCGCCACGGCAATCAGCGCAAGCTGGTCGCCGATTACGGTATAAAGCGCTGCCGCTGCTTCCAGTTCATCGTCACAAAGGCCTTCTGCGATTTGCAGCGCAAGCGCCGCACCAAGCAATACGTATTCATCCGGTTGCATAAGCGGTACCCTCCTCTTATAAAAGCATATGCATCCCACAGGAAAAGCGCCTCCCATGAATGGCGCCTCTGCAGAGCGGCTTGCAAAAGTTCAGAAAAAATCATATAATGTTAAATAATATAAATTTAAAGGAGCTGATCTCCACAATGGAGGACGGAAGTCCAACAGGGTATTTCATATCCATTTTCCTTCTGATTCTTGGCGGCGCATATTTTGCAGGGACTGAGATTGCGCTTGCATCCGTAAACCGCATCCGCATGATGAGCTATTCGGACAATGGCGATAAGCGGGCCACGCGTGTTCTCTATATTCTGGATCATTTTGACAAGGCGCTTACAACGCTTCTGATCGGCAACAACATAATGCATATTGGCTGCGCAAGCATCGCTACGCTTATGGCAACGAAGCTATGGGGCGAAGGCGCAGTGGATGCGACCACGGTCGTGATTACGGTGGTTGTGTTTTTCGTGTCCGAAATGATCCCCAAGCGGTTTGCAAAGGCCTGCAACGAACGCTTTGCGCTCATGGTATCCGGCTCGCTGATCCTGCTGATGAAATTTTTCACGCCCGTTTCGTTCATATTCTCCAAACTGAGCGCATGGGTGAGCAAGCCCTTTAAAAGGGCGAAGGAAGAGCCCACCGTTACGGAGGATGAATTGTATGACATCATGGAAACCGTTGCGGCGGAAGGCGCGCTTGATGAGGATACAACCGAGCTTGTGCAGAGCGCGCTGCAGTTTTCGGACACATTCGTGCGCGAAGTGCTCACCCCATGGGAAAAGGTTGTCTTTCTGCCGGTGAACGCGCCGCATGCGGAGATTCTTTCCGTCATCCGGGATAACGCGCACTCGCGCCTGCCTGTAGTGGATGAGGAAGGGCACCCCATCGGCGTGCTGCTGATCCGGAAATATCTTAAGGCGCATATGCGCGGCGAAACGCCGGAGCTCAGCTTAATCATGGAAAGCGTGCACTTTGTGGATGCTGATATGCCCATTGACGACCTGTTCCCTGTGATGAGCCAGAACAAAACGCACCTTTCCATCGTGCGCGACGCAGAGTGGAAAACGCTTGGCATCATCACCATGGAAGATATTCTCGAAGAACTCGTGGGTGAGATTTACGATGAGGACGACCATGAAGAGGACCATGCGGAAGCCGCTGAGCAGGGAGGAGCAGCCTGATGCAGTATTTCCTGATTGTAATCCTGATCGCACTTTCCGCATTCTTTTCCGGTTCGGAGATCAGCTATGCGTCCCTGAACGGGATGCGCATGAAAAACGCCGCCGAAAACGGCGGGCCTGCCGCAAAAGCAGCTTATAGCATCTACCAGGCATATGATTCTGCACTTGTTACGATCCTGATCGGCAACAACTTTGTGAACATCGCCTCCTCATCGGTAGCAACGGTGATCGCGCTCTCCCTGATGGGAGATGAAGGCGCGCTGGTTGCAACGGCGGTGATGACGGTGCTGATCCTCACCTTTGGTGAAATCGTGCCGAAAATCGTGGCTGTGCAGGTGGCGGAAGGGTTTGCAAAGGTTGTTGCACTGCCCCTTCGCGCGATGATGATCGTCACAAAGCCCATCGTATGGGTATTCAACAAGCTTCTGATGTTGCTTGATCGCCTCTGGGCCGGCCTGAGCGAAAGCGGGCCTTCTGTGACGGAGGATGACCTTGAAACCATCCTTGAAACCGTAGAGGACGAAGGCGTGATCGACGAAGACCGCGCGGAGCTTCTGCAGAGCGCGCTCGACTTTGGCGATGTGCTCGCCTACGAGGTTATCACGCCGCGCGTGGACATGCTTGCCATCGACATTGAGGACCCGTGGGACGAGGTGCTTGAAACAGCATACGATTCCCCGTTTTCCCGCATTCCGGTCTATGCGGACAGCATCGACAACATCATCGGCATCCTGCACCTGAACCATTTTTTCAAAGAGCTGGTGGACCGGCCGCAGTTTGACCTGCGCTCGATCCTCATGCCGGTAAACTTCGTGCATAAAACCATGCCGCTTGACGATGTGCTTGCCGTCATGAAAACGCGCCAATGCCACATGGTCATTGTGACGGACGAATATGGCGGCACGATGGGCTGTTTGACCATGGAGGATGTGCTGGAGCAGCTTGTGGGCGACATTTGGGATGAATCGGATGAGATCGTGGACGAATTTGTGCAGACCGGCGAAGACTCCTACGAAGCCGACGGCAACATGCGCATTTATGATTTCTTTGAAGAGTTGGACATCGACGACCGGGATTTCGACGACGACAATGCCACCCTTGGCGGTTGGGCCATCGAAATGCTTGGCGATTATCCAAAGGTTGGGGACAGTTTCGATTACAAAAACCTGACCATTACGGTGAAAAAGCTCCAGAACCTCCGCGTCACGCGCCTTGCGGTGCAGGTGCGCCCACTCCCTCCGGAGGAAGAGGAGGAATAGAAACGGCTGCAGGCGACGAAGGATTGCCTTATTTCTGCGAAGGGCTGCGGGGTATGGCAATCCCCGTCAGGATGTGTTGTTACGACAATCCTCCGTCAGCGGCTTTGCCGCTGCCACCCCCTTTCCAAAGGGGGCTTTTTGGTATGTTTTAACCAAAAGGCTCCTTTGGCAGAGGAGCTGTCCGCGCAAGCGGACTGAGGCTTGTCTTATTTTCGTAAAGGGCTGCGGGGTATGGCAATCCCCGTCAGCACCTTCGGTGCTGCTTCTCAGTGCGCAATGGTCGCGCCGCGTTGCCGCTGGAGCGGCTTTTTTGCTACTCCTGTGTTTTGAGGGAAAACGCATTCTTCCGGAATTCGATCAATCCATCCCGCTGCATTTTGCCAAGCTCTGCGGAAAGGGCGCTGCGCTCCACGCAAAGGTAATCCGCGAGCTGCTGGCGGGAGAACGGGATTTGGAAGCTGCGCTTTCCTCGGCGGATGGATTCCGCCGAAAGATAGGAAAGCACCCTGCCCCGGATGGTTTTCGGCGCAGTGTGGGTAATCTTTTGCGCCAAGCGGAGATTCTTTTGCGCAACGCATGCAAGAAGGTTGCGGATGAGCTGCGCATGAAACGCACAGGCCGAAGGGCAGGTGTGCAGAATGCGGGAAACGCTGAGCAAAAGCACGCTGCTTTCCTGCGCGGCGACAGCGTTCACCAGTGAAACCGCGCCGGGCACGGCAGCATAGGCCTCCGAGAACAGCTCCCCCGGGCCGATGCGCGAAAAAATACTTTGATTCCCCCAGAGATCGTCCTGCACGATGTGTACCTCCCCGGAAAGCAGCAGCCCTGCGGCCGGAACGGCTTCGCCCTGACGGCAGATCAGCGCGCCCTTTGGGTAACGCCGTTCCACTGCCTGAAGGCAATGCAGCATGGCGGCCGCTTCTTCCGGCGAAATTCCGCGGAACAAATCGCTTTGCGCGATCAGCTTATCATTCATAATTTCCTCATTTTGTTGGAAAGACAACATAATTTTGATTGACAGTATAGTATGATGCAGGTACGGAGTCAAGAAGAAAAAGGAGGAACACGATATGATTCGCAGGGTCATTCAGATTGATGAAGAAAAATGCAACGGCTGCGGCGCATGCGCGGCAGCATGCCATGAAGGCGCAATTGCCATGATAGGTGGGAAAGCGCAGCTCATGCGCGACGATTACTGTGACGGGCTTGGCGATTGCCTGCCCGCTTGCCCCACAGGGGCGATCACCTTTGTGGAGCGGGAAGCTGCGGCGTATGACGAGGCAGCCGTGCTGAAAAACAAACAGGAAAAGATGCAGGGTGAAGGGAAAACGCTGCCTTGCGGCTGCCCCGGCACACAGGCAAAGGCGATTGTGCGCGGCACGGCAGAGCCGGAGGCATGCAGCGCAGCGCCCATGGTGTCGGAACTGCGGCAGTGGCCGGTGCAGATCAAGCTTGTTCCGGTCAATGCACCGTATTTTGAGGATGCGCACCTGCTCGTTGCGGCAGACTGTACCGCATATGCCTACGCCGCCTTCCATCGCGACTTCGTGCGCGGACGGATCACGCTTGTGGGGTGCCCGAAGCTCGACAGTGTGGATTACAGCGAAAAGCTGACGGAAATCCTCCGCAACAACAACATCAAGAGCGTAAAGGTTGTCCGCATGGAAGTGCCCTGCTGCGGCGGCATTGAAAACGCAGTAAAGTCTGCGCTGCAGGCGAGCGGAAAATTCATTCCCTGGCAGGTGGTAACGGTTTCCACGGACGGAAAGATTCTTGAGGACTAAATTCGCTTGTGCGAAACTGGCGCACCCACGGGTGCGCCAGTTTCCATTTCTTTATTTCTTCTCCAAAATATCCCTTGCCACAATCACGCCCGTGACGCTCGCCTGCATCAGTCCGCGCGTGATGCCTGCGCCGTCACCGATGGCATAAAGGCCGGGCACAGAGGTGCGGAAGCGGTTATCCACTTCAAGCTTGCAGGAATAAAACTTCACTTCTACGCCGTAAAGCAGCGTGTTGCGGGAGTAAAGGCCCGGGGCAAGCTTATCGTAAGCGCGGAGTGCTTCGATGATGCTCGTCAAATGCCGGTGGGGCAGCACAAAGGAAAGGTCTCCCGGCACGGCCGTCGTAAGCGTTGGCCGGGTGGTGGACTTTGCAAGGCGGGAAGCATCCGTCCTGCGGCCGAGCAAAAGGTCGCCCAGGCGCTGCACCATTACCCCGCCGCCTGTGAGCATGTTGCCTAACTGCGCGATGTAGTTGCCGTATTTAATCGGCTCATCAAACGGCTTGGTGAAATGCGTGCTCACCAGCACCGCAAAGTTTGTGTTTTCCGTGCGCAGGTTTGCATCGTGATAGCTGTGGCCGTTCACCACGGCGATGCCGCCTTCGTAGTGTTCCTCGCTCACGATGCCGCCGGGGTTCATGCAGAACGTGCGCACCTTGTTTTCAAACGTGTCTGCATAATAAACAAGCTTCGCCTCATAAAGGTGCTGCGTCAGGTGATCCATAATGGAATTGGGGACCTCCACGCGCACGCCGATGTCCACCTCGTTGTTGGAAAGCGAAATGCCAAGGCGTTTGCCCTCGTTTTGCAGCCATTGTGCGCCGCCGCGGCCGGGGGCCATAATGATGTTTCCGCCGTAAACATCGCCTGCATCCTTACCGGAAACGTAATGCACGCCAACTGCACGCCCGTTTTCCATAATCACGCGCTCTGCGGTGGTGGAGCCCATGAACGTGAAGTTCTCGTGTTCCATCAGCCACTTATACATGTTTTCAAGCACAATTGCGGAATATTCCGTGCCCATGTGCCGCACGGGGCAGCGCACAAGATGGATGTTGTGGCGGCTTGCCTCATAAGCGATTTCAGCCACCTTCGGGTCGCCCTTGCCGTGCACGGCATCCGGCGCACCAAAGCCGACATAGACGGAGTCCGCATAGTCGATGAGTGCCTGTGCCTCTGCCTCCGGAATATATTTTGTAATGTTGCCGCCTACCTCGTGCGAAAGGGAAAGCTTGCCGTCCGAAAACGCGCCCGCGCCTGCCCAACCGCTCATGATGGCGCAGGGATTGCAGCCCACGCATTTTCCTGTAATACGTGCCGGGCATTTGCGCTCCGCGATGGCACGTCCGCTGTCCATCAGCAACACCTTTTTCGTTTCGTCGTGCTTCATCAGCTCAAGCGCAGTAAAAATGCCCGCCGGGCCTGCGCCGATGATGACCGCATCATATGTTTTGTTCATGGCTGCATCCTCCTGTTTTAGACTGGCCCATTTGAGCCCGAACTATAATATATCAGAACAAGCAAAAAGTAAAGCTTTTAGAACGAGCTTTAATAAAAGAATTGTTTATGGGAATATAACCATGTGTTGCCGGCAGCGCTTTATGGCCGCATCCCCCAAAGCATTGTGCCGCGCGCTTCTCCAAGGCATGTAAAGCCATACTTTTTGTAAAACGCATTGCCCTTCCCATTGTTTTTCCCGCAGCCGAGCATCACGCCGTGCACATCCTTTGCGCGGAGGGCGGCAAGCAAGGCATCCATCAGTTGATGGCCGAGGCCAAGCCGTTGATATTCCGGGAAAATATCGATGTGGAGGTGTGCGGGATACGCACGCGCAAAGCGGCCCTCCACCTGATGAAACAGCCAGTTGCGCGCCGCGCTGCGGGAGCAGCGCCAGATTCGGGGCAGATATGGCAGGAAGCGGATGCGGTAGCGCCTGTAATCCGGCGCAGAGATGATATAGCCCACCGCCTCATCCGCATCATTGGCGGCAACGAAGCAGGTCGAAGGCTCACATTCCGTGTAATAGTCGTTGTACATCAGAAGAATCCATTGCCGCAGCGCCGCATCCTCATAGACGCGCGGCGTAGCCGTTGCAAGGCAAACCTCCCGCATACGCTCCCGGTCGCGCGGTTCATACGGACGGATGTGCATTTCAGCCCCAAAGCCTTTCCCGATACACCCCCCGTGCCTTCAGTGCGCGAATGCTTTCCATCACCATCGGTTTATCCTCATGGTAGGTTACGCCAAACCAGCTTTCGTGCGTCGGCAGCACACGCACGCGCGCCTTCCCGGCAAGGATGGCTTCGCAAACCGCATCCGGCAGCAAGTCCTCGTATTTCAGCGGATTTTTGGCAAGGCCTGCGGCGAGGTTTTCTTCAAAGCGGGCATGCAGTAGTGGAAACAGGCCGCTTTGGAACCCCCAGCAGTTCATGGAAACCGTTGTGCCGCGCGGCAGGAACACGGCCTCGCCCGCCGCGTTTTTGTATTCCGCACCCTCCTGCGTTTTAACGATGCCGAGCCGCTCGCTGATGCGCGCGAGATATCCGTTTTCCACTACGCATTCGCCGCGGTTGACGCTGCCATGGTCGGTCAGCGTATTTTCAAGGAGATATCCCACCGCAAGGTGCTCGGCCGCATGCGCAGGGTTGGATAGAAACTCGTACAGCAAACGGAAAGCCTCCGGCCCGTAATAATCATCTGAATTGATGACGGCAAACGGCCGTCCAGCGATGGCTTTCTCCGCAGAGAGCAGGGCATGCGTTGTGCCGAGCGGCTTCACACGGCCTTCCGGCAGGGCAATGCCTGCGGGGATTTGATCAAGCTCCTGATACGCATAGGCCGTTTTGATGTGCGGGGCGACGCGCGTGCCGATCGTCGCTTTGAAATCAGCTTCGATTGCATGCTTGATAATGAACACGACTTCATCAAACCCGGCGCGCAGCGCGTCATACACCGAATAATCGATTATGAAGCAGCCTTCTGGGTCAATGGGATCCATTTGCTTGATGCCTCCGCCATAGCGGCTGCCCATGCCGGCCGCAAGGATGGCCAAAACAGGTTTTTGCATGTTGCGCTCTCCTTTGTAAAATTAAAGTGCTGTGGCGGGATTATGCCTGTTCAATCTGGCACATTTTCATTGTAGTGAGCGCCGCCGCATGGCTTTCAGGCGTGACGCCCGCGCAGCAATCCGGCGCGATAAAGATATGATTTCCCGGGAAATAAGCCCGCAAAAGGAGTGCGTTCGACACCACGCAGATGTCCGTGCAAAGGCCCATAAGCAGGAATTCCGTTTCCGGCCCCACATGTGGGCGCAGAAGCTCCGGCAATGCGATGCAGCCGAACGTGGGCTTGTCAATGATGCGCGCGCCCGCCGCAAATGGGGCGATTTCAGGCGCAAGCGCCCACCCCGCGCTGCCCTGTTCGCAATGCGCAACGGGGAGGAGCTTGCCTTCAAGGGATTGCATGTAATCGTTTCCGTGCGTGTCCCGCGTGAAAACGAGCATCGCGCCCGCCGCGCGCTCCGCCTCGATGCGTGCCGCCACCGCAGGAACGATTCTGCGCGCTTCCGCCGTGCCGAGCGTGCCGGTAATAAAATCGTTCTGCATGTCAATCACAAGTACGATTCGTTTTTCTGCGTTCATGGTATGATATCTCCAAAGAAATTAAATTGCACAATCTTCAGCCGCCGGCGGCGATGGTTCCTCCAAAAAGAAGCCTTGGGGGTTCCCTCGTCACCCCGTGCGGAAACTCAGTATACCGGGTATCCGTTCACATACATTGCAAGGTACGCAACAAGCCCTGCAAGGGAAAGAAACGTCGCTAAGGCGTCCTTCCTGCGCGTATCCGCAAGCGCGGCAAGCGCAAGGGCGAGCGGGAAGCAGGCGGCAAGGTAGCGCGGCGCGCTCAAAAGCCACGTTGCGCCAATAGCAATGACGAAATAGGCGAGAAAATATGCCGTATAGGAAGGCCGGAGCCGTTTTGCCGCAGCTGCCATAAGCCCGAGTGCGCCAAAGGAATACGCAAGGTTCGGCAACCACAGCCCAAATAGTTGGCGCAGGTTCCCTTCCGCAGCCGTAGAAAGCGCATATTCCGTCTGGTAGGCGGCAGTTTCAAAGAATAACCCGAAGCCTTGGCTCCAGTGCTCCCTCTGGTATTGCATAAACTTGAGCGGATCGCCCGTTACGGCATAATTGATGGCAACATAGGCTGCAAGGCCAAGCGGCACAAGGAGCATGCAAATCCCCTGCCGGATGCGCGTGTTCTTTTCCGCGGGAAGCGTTCCCATGCGCCGCGCGCGCAAAAGTCCATAAAGCCACTCCACAAACACGAACGCAAGCAGCAGCACACCGACCGAGCGCGTGAACGCCGCAAGCGCACCGAACAGGCAGCCCCAAAGGTAATGCTTTTTGCGCACCAGATAAACGCACAGAAGCGAGCAGAGCAGGAACAGGCTTTCGGTCATCGGCGCGGCAAAAAAGAATGCAGCCGGGGTCAAAAACAGGAATTTTACCGCGCGCAAGGCTGCCTCCCGCTCGTAATCGAGCGCGGCAAGTTCATACATCAGAATCGCGGCGGCAATCGCGCAAAACGAGGAAACAAGCATTGCGGACACAAATGAATTCCCCGTGAGAAAATTCAGCGCCCGGATGCAGATGGGGTAAAGTGGGAAAAAAACGATGTGAAACCGCGGATCACCTTCGGTTACATACCAGTTTTCGGCAATGCCCAGATAACTTGGGGAATCGCTTTTCAGCCAGCACGCGCGCAGCGTATCCCAAATGCCGCCCTCATAAACGCCGCCCGCCGCGTGGAATGCATACCCCACGGCAAAAAGGAAGAGGCGCGTAATGAGCATAAAGAGCACAATGCGCTCCCATGGGTGCCGCTTATCCCGCCGGAGGCTGCGCCGCCCAAGCCGGGCATCCGGCGAAGGGAGCGGCTCCGCGGTGAAGAAGCAGAGCGCGTGATCCACGCCGCGCAGCAGGCAAAGCGCAAACAGCAGACAGGATAGCCCCGCTGCGGCAAGCCCCGCAAGAGAGCCTGCGCGCGTGAGCGCATACCACCCAAACGCCGCTGCAGTAAGGGCTGCGGCACAAACATAAATCCGCCTTTGAAGCTTGTTTTCTTTCCACCAATTCATAACAAATCCATTATAGCACGCGGCGCGACAGGGAACAACTGCGCCGCAGCGTTTGCGGATTGTTTACAATTTTCGCTTGCACAGCCCGGCTCGGCGCGCCGGAAAGCGCTACGTTAAATGTATACAAGTATATATCCCGCGCATCCCTTGAAATCCGAATTTCCTTGCGATAAGATGAACTTGCCGCAATGCGGCGCTTCCGTTTATGTATTCAATTAAAAAATCAGAAGGAGCAAAAAACCATGATCGAGTTGACCTCCCACGGCGTGTATCTCGTGGACGGCAAGCCGCAGGAAGGCGCGCCGATGAGCATGAGCCCCGACGCGGCGCGCGAAAGCACCATCGCGTATTCCATCCTCCGCGCGCACGATGTATCCGACGACCCCAAGAAGATGCGCATCAAGTTCGATTGCCTTGTTTCGCACGACATCACCTACGTCGGCATCATCCAGACCGCGCGCGCAAGCGGCCTCAAGGAGTTCCCGCTTCCCTATGCCATGACCAATTGCCACAACAGCCTTTGCGCCGTCGGCGGCACGATCAACGAGGATGACCATGTGTTTGGCCTTTCTGCCGCAAAGAAGTACGGCGGCATTTATGTGCCGGCAAACCAGAGCGTCATCCACAGCTATGCTCGCGAGGCGCTCACTGCCTGCGGCAACATGATCCTTGGCTCCGACAGCCACACCCGCTATGGCGCGCTTGGCACCATGGGCGTTGGCGAAGGCGGCCCGGAGCTTGTGAAGCAGCTTCTCAAGAACACCTACGATGTGCCTGCCCCTGAAGTTGTGCTCGTGTACCTCACCGGCGCACCGAAGAAGGGCATCGGCCCGCACGATGTCGCGCTCGCGCTTGTTGCAGCGACATTTGACAGCGGCTTTGTGAAGAACAAAGTGCTTGAGTTTGTGGGCCCCGGCGTTGCGAACCTGCCCGTCGAATTCCGCAACGGCATCGACGTTATGACCACCGAGACCACCTGCCTCTCCTCCATCTGGGAGACGGACGATCAGGTCAAGCATTATTATGACGTATACGGCCGGCCTGAGGCGTTTAAGGCCCTCAAGCCCGGCAACGTCGCTTACTATGACAGCATGATCCACATCGAGCTTGACAAGATGGAATCCATGATCGCGCTGCCGTTCCATCCCTCCAAAGCGCACACGATCCACGAGTTCCAAAAGAACGCGAAAGCACTTCTTGCGGAAGTCGAAGCTGAAGCCGCAAAGAAGTTCCCGAAAGCCAAGACCGACCTCGCCAGCAAAGTGCAGCCGGATGGCTCCGTACTTGCAGATCAGGGCGTCATCGCCGGCTGTGCGGGCGGCACCTATGATAATATCATGGAAGCTGCGGCCATCCTCAAGGGCGGCGACGTGGGCGACGGCTATTTCGGCCTTTCCGTGTACCCGATGAGCGTCCCCGTGAGCCTGGAACTCACCCGCGTAGGCGCTTCCGCCGAGCTTCTTGAGGCGGGCGCTATCATCAAGCCCAGCTTCTGCGGCCCGTGCTTCGGCGCAGGCGATGTGCCCTCCAACAACGGTCTTTCCCTCCGCCACACCACCCGTAACTTCCCGAACCGCGAAGGTTCCAAGCCCGGCGAAGGCCAGATCGCAACCGTTGCGCTTATGGACGCCCGTTCCATTGCGGCTACTGCGCGCAACCACGGTGTGATTACCGCGGCAACGGATGTGGACTATGATATGCCGGAGATCGATTATCACTTCGACAAATCCGTTTATGAGCGCCGCTGCTATAACGGCTACGGCAAAGCAGATCCCTCCGTTGAACTGCGCCTTGGGCCCAACATCACGGATTGGCCGAAGATGTATGCCCTGAATGAGAACCTGCTCGTAAAGCTTGCGGCTGTCATCAATGATCCTGTGACCACCACGGACGAGCTGATTCCCTCCGGCGAAACAAGCTCCTACCGCTCCAACCCGCTGCGCCTCTCCGAGTTTGCGCTTTCCCGCCGCGTGCCGGAATACGTCGGCCGCAGCAAAGCTGCACAGGCGCTTGAGAATGCGCGCATCGCAGGCGAAAAGCCCGCGGAACTGATGGATGCACTCGCCAAGGTCGGCAATGCGGAAGAACTCATCAGCACCACGAGCACCGGCTCCGCCATCTTTGCCAACAAGCCAGGCGATGGCTCCGCACGTGAGCAGGCCGCTTCCTGCCAGAAGGTGCTCGGCGGCTATGCCAACTTCTGCTATGAGTACGCCACCAAGCGCTACCGCAGCAACTGCATCAACTGGGGCATCCTTCCCTTCACCCTTGCGGAAGGCACCAAGTTCGATTATGAAGACGGCGATATGGTGTTCGTACCCGGCATCCGCAAGGCAGTTGAAACCGGCACCGAAACCATTCCTGCGAAGGTCATCCGCAAGTGTGGCTGCGTGGAGGATATCACCCTTTACATCAAAGGCCTCACTGCCGACGAAAAGCAGATCCTGCTCGACGGCTGTCTGATGAACTATTATGCTGCACAGCTGAACAAATAACCGCAGCCAAGCGGCCACGAAATGAAAACGGATCCCACCCGGCATTTGACTGGGTGGGATCCGTTCATTTTGCAGTGGAATTTAATCGAAGAATTTCCCTTTGTAGAAATTCTCGTTTCCGAGCTTCTTTGCGGTCAGCCGAAAAATCACATTGCCATCCGGGCATACAATGTCCTTGCTGTATTTGCTGGTTCCGCCAATGTTTTCCAAATCTCCGCCACTTCTTACGGCCTCCATGATCGGGAACATCAGCATCATTGTTTTGGAGCAAATCCCCTGCCCAGCAGCATTCACCGGGCAACCATACGTGCAGGTATAAATATCGCCGATTTCCTCACCATTTCTGCAATACCGCTCTGTGTGGTCACCGCGGAGAAATCCGATTACCTTAATCTCCCATTCATATTCTTCGGCATACCATTTTTTCATACTTTCCCTCCAAACCCAGATTTACTTGATTCTAATTCCGCTAATACCATCAGAGACATACCGTCTTTTTCACTTATGGTATCATAGCATACAGCGGTGCGCTTGTATACCGCTGTCAGGGACAAACTGCAGGACGAAAAAGAAAACAGACTATATAATGCTGTTTGTCGCAGCGTTGACTTCTTTCACTGATTTTGTTATTTTATTAAAAATCTCAGTTATAGGAGGTCATCATGATGAAATGCTTTCTTACCAGTAACCCAATAATTGAAAGCTCTGCTGATTTGAACCCGATAAATGGATTCATAGATGAGCTGAAAAAAGCTATCCCCAAGCCCTGCAATGCACTTTTTGTCTGTTCCGCCCCCGACGAATTTGAACGTACCGATAAGTTTGCACGATCTATAAAAGCAAGCTTTGAAGCGGCTGGATTTCTTTTTATTGAATACAACATTTTGGATCATCGAAACCAGTTTAATGCAAAAGCTTTAGTCGAAAGCGCAGATTTTATTATACTTGCAGGAGGACATGTGCCGACACAGAATAAATTCTTTACAGAAATCGACTTAAGAACTTTAATGTGTGGTTATGCTGGCGTTGTCATGGGGATCAGTGCCGGGACGATGAATAGTGCAGATATCGTCTATGCTCATCCCGAATTAGTTGGAGAAGCCATTGATGCTAACTATCAGAAGTTCCTGATTGGGCTTAATCTAACGAAGACTATGATACTACCACATTATCAGATGATAAAAAATGAGACTTTGGATGGCTTGCGTGTCCTTGAAGATATTGCCTATCCGGATAGTATAGAATCAAAATTCTACGCTTTAGTGGATGGCAGTTATCTTTTGATTGATGATGGAAAAGAGGAATTGCGCGGAGAAGCCTATTTGATAGAAAATGGAGGGATTGCTCGCTTATCCTCGGTTGGAGATAGTGTTGAGCTTTAAGAATTTCAAAATCCCAGCTTGCCTCCGCGATTAGGGTGTTTCATTTTTTGGGGGAACCGGCAGCTACCTATCATGTAGGGGGAACCCCGCTCAAATGGCAGCGGTTTACTTAGGGCATCACAACCCGGGGCAGCCGCAAGCGTCCGCCCGTCTCGGCCTGAAAACGATACACTGTACGTTTTCTGCTGCGCACCGGCCTCGACCCGTCTTCAGCCAAGAACGCTGCGCGTCTTGCCGGCTCAAGGCCCGGAAAGAGGAGTATCAGACCGCAAAAGAAAGAGAACACCCTGTGGTGTTCTCTTTCTTTTGGGATCCGGCAGCTACCTATCTTTCCGGGCCGTCGCCAGCCAAGTATTGTCGGCGTATAAGGGCTTAACTTCTGTGTTCGGGATGGGAACAGGTGGAACCCCTTAGCTTAACCACCGGAATGGTAAAGCATATTAACTTACTAACATACCTTGAAAACTGCATTGCGAAGTTTTCCGCTTTCTTTTCTCGCTTTGATCAAGCCCTCGACCTATTAGTACCGGTCAGCTTCATACATTGCTGCACTTCCACCTCCGGCCTATCAACCATGTGGTCTTCATGGGGTCTTACTCCTTTCGGATGGGAGATCTTATCTTGAGGTCGGCTTCACGCTTAGATGCCTTCAGCGTTTATC
>ERZ824600.172-NODE-172-length-96183-cov-17.764023_pt1 | contig 96183 bp, 92 predicted proteins | sample MGYA00519933_ERZ824600 | MGnify/ENA primary metagenome ERZ824600 (study PRJEB31778, sample SAMEA3449178) | human gut metagenome | biome: human gut; feature: human-associated habitat; material: faeces | place: United Kingdom | collected 2010/2012 ...
CTTGTACTCATTTTCATATTGTTTATTTTCTGACATTTCTTTACCTCCATTTTTTTCTCTTTCTATTTTACTTCTTTGAGGTTGGAGTGTCAAGTTTTATTATACTATATCAGTTTGAAACATACATATAATATTCTGCCTGTTCAATAGTATCATCAGGATATTCAAAATATTTTTGTATAAATTTTAAATCTGCGCTAAAGCTAAATGAACCTTTAGAATCAGCCGTATTTTCAGCATAGATTTTCTGGTAAGATTGTGAAAAGCATAAAAAGACGATTACGGATAAGATAAAACATATTATTTTAGTTAGCACATTTCGTGGTAATAGAGTTTGTATAAATGATATTACTATTACTGTACAAGAAAAATAAAGTAAAAAACTAAATATTAAATCCATTACTATCAAGTATATCACATACTTTAAACTATCAACTCCTTCAACATTCATTTTTATTAGCATAACAGCGAAAATTATACCGGATATTACACTCAATATAACCGAAACAACAATGACTGTCTTTAGAGCACCAATTTTATATTCTTGCTTAGCTAAATTTCGAAGTAGTCTTTCTCCAGCCTTTAACAATATATCACTCCTAAATTATTATTGTCATAAATAGATTTTAAAGTGTTGATGTTGTCCTGTGCAATCTGTTTATCATCATCAAATAAAAAATCTTCATACCAATCAGGTGCAGAATTATATCTAATATAAATCTCCATAGGAATGATTTTGTAAATTGAGACATTGTTTCTCCTCCGTATTTATGGTTGTTTTTTCAACAGTAATTACAAAACCTGATGAACGATAGTATGTAATATGATAAGAAGCATTTTTATCATTTTTCAACAAATCATATTGCGAACTTGTCAAAATAAGTTCCGTATCATCTTGATTATGGTATGAAATAATATAATGGAGTCCATTTGATGATGTATACACATCAGGGCTAATAATATCGTATTCAATAATATTATTAGTTTCGATATCATTATTGATTTCGTGCAAACACAGAACTTGCTGAATTGAATTTTTAGTTCCATATGAGGCAAAACTCTGCATCGACAAAACTATCGTTATGATAATCCATAGTATAGAATATGAAGTCATTCTGATAGATCGTTTTTTCATGGTATTGATTGATGAAATACTAAACGCTTTAAAAAACTGATAATAACTAAACTTGTTTTTAAACCTGTAGTCATCGAAGTCGCTACGTGGTCTATCATATTTATTATACATTTCTATCACAGAAAATAATATCTTAGAAACGTTATAGCTACATATTAAAATACATATAAATCTTATAATAAAAAGTACTTTTAAATCATGGATTGAATATTCCAGAAACTTTCCTGATAAAAAATTGGTTGCGACGCTATAATTAATATACATAAAAATAAGTGAAATAATTATATTGTCTAATGTTATTAACAGAGCATAGTTATCTCTTGCATCTGGGTCATTCCATTTTTTCGACATATGATTCACTCCTCGACACTAATTATATTCTGTAAGCGATTCACTATTATTCTTGAATTAGTAATATCATCACTGTAAAAAATATATTTAATGAAATCTGGTGCTTCATCTCTGAAATCAATATACATTTGCTCAGCATAAAGTCTTGCATAGATCAATCTAGAATAGTTAATCGGAGCTTCTACTGCAATAATTTTATAATATTTATCATCATATGCAATTCCATATAAATCATTTCTAAGCATTTCATTTAAAACACTTGCAATACTTGCAGCTGCATATGTTTTAACGGCATATTTACATTGGCCTGATATGTTTAATACAACATCAGTAAAGGTCAATCCCAAATCTACAAGGTAACCAACTGGTCCATAACTAGCTATAACTGTACGTATTGCTCCCATAGTAATAGTTCCTACATATTTATGTGCTAAATCAGATACAGCAACAGCTATGTCACCTGCCCAATCTGATTCCAGCTTTGAGAAATAATCTTCACTGCAACGGATAACCCAGTTTGCCATGGTCGTTCTGCTGAGTACATATCCAAGACGTTCCCAGTCCTTTTCCTGACGGTACAGCGGAACAGCATTGACGTACTTTTGGTATATCACCCACGCAGCCGTTGACGCAGACGCAAGCGAATGTGGCAAAACAGGTGCCGGCACAAATCCGTGCAAAAATACAGGCATATTCTTTTTCTCGCACTTTTTGCAGCCATAAGTATTGCTGTAATATTTCTTTACGATCAGCTTTGCTGGGATAAGCTCTACCTCTTCACGGACATATTTCTTACCGACGACCTTCATCTGACTTCCGCAGCGAGGGCATATCTGCTCATTTTCGGGTATAGTGCAGGTGATGACCTCGGTCTCGATGTTTTTTATGATCTCATCACGTTTTGTCTTTGCACTTTTTCTGACATAACCCTTGACATCTTTCTTTACAGGCTCTTCCGTTTTCTCTGCATATTCCTGTTCGGCCTCGTTGAAGAAAGATTGCTGATCTTCACATTCGGTTCGCTCGCTTTATGCTCCGAATATTTTATGCTTAGAGAGTATAAGCGCTTCAAGGAAGATATGATTATCTTTTCTGAGACATTCATTTTCGACCTCTAATTTGTCTATCTTCTTATCACGCTTTTTAATCTCGCTTTTTAAACGGAGATGTTCTTTTTCAAGTGCAGCGATATATTCCTCGTTTGTCATATTGCCTTTTTCTATCACTGCACTCGCCTCCGAAAACAAGAAATCCACTACATCTATTATACCGCAAAAAGCCCGAAAAGTCCAGCGTTTCAGGGCGTTTCGGGCATAGAAATATTATCAACCTATATGTTCATTTTTTCTGTTGAAAACTCAGCACACTTTTCCTTTCTTTGCAGGTTTGATGGCTGTTTTTTGATCTATCGAAAGACCTTCAAGCAGCCAGCGAAATTCCTGCCGGGTTATCAATTTCGCTTCATTGGAATCACGTGGCCATTTGTATTTACCGTTTTCCAAGCGTTTGTAAAGCAGTACAAAACCGTCCTCTTCCCAGAGCAGAGCTTTGATGCGGTCACATCGTTTCCCGCAGAACAGAAAGAGGCTTCCTGAAAAAACATCGAGTCCAAAATTCTGCTGAACAATAGCAGTAAGACCATCTATTGCTTTGCGCATATCGGTATATCCGCATACGATGTAGATATGCTCCGCATGGCTCACATCACCTATCATCGAAGAACTCCCAGCAGCCGTTTCAGAGTGTCCTCATTGAAATCGTCGGGCAGATTGACGACTACGTTTCCTACGGACAAAGATATCTGTTCGTGTGATACTGCGATTTCCGGTTCAGTACTTACCGGAACGATCTCATGCTTTTCAACTTCGCCGCACAAAGCCTTACGCACCCGATTCAGGCGGTAGTAATAGGTTTTCTGATTTATGCCATTCTGTCTGCACCACTGTGAAACGTTCAAGCCGCTTTCATTTCTTTGCCTGACCATTTCAGCCCATTGCTTTAGTCTGACTTCGTTCTTTATCCTTGCTATTTCGTTCATTCTGATCAACTCCGGTTCGACTTACTTAGATAATTCTAATTTACTCTATTTGGAGTTGGCTGGGTAGGGTGGTGGGTTGTTGGGCGGGGACGAAAGAGTAGCACCTTTTTCCAAAGAACATGGATATAAATAAATTAATTATCTTCCCTCAATCTTTCAACAATACTTTTCTCTGAAACATATTTATATGCAACAATAGGAACAGATACGCATATTATCAGAATTAGAACAATTACTAGCGAAACAATTAAATATGGATAATTGAAGATAGCGTAATCTGCAAGCTTTGTTGATAAATTTCCAATTGCAAAAATAACAGCATTTCCAACTGTTAAAATAAGCAAAACAACAAAACCACCGTAATATATTCCTTCGTATGCAAGAAGTTTGTATACTTGTCTTTTTGTCATTCCGATACTTTCCATTACTGCAAATTCATTCTTTCTTGTTAAAAGTCCTACAAGCATAACATTTATGAAATTAACGATGCCTATAAGCAGCAAAACAAAACTTATTCCTATTGTTAAAACTTTCATTGAAAAAATTGCTGATTTAAAACTTTTAATTGTTTCCGACTTTGATTCAATATGTGATTTTGAAGGAACACACTTGCTGTTTAATGCAAGATTTTTTATTTCAGAACTTACAGCAGCCTCATCTTCCGGATCACATTTTACAGATATTTTGGAAACCCACTTTTCATCAGCAAGTTCATCAATAAATTTATCACTTACAAGAATTATATCAGGTAAGCCCATAACAGTCCAGCCTGAATCATAATTAAGAGATTCAATATCATCTTCTGTTGTAAGACATAATCCGACTTTTGTCTTTTGGGTTTTTCCTGTTTTTATATTTTTTAACTCAATTGTTTTTCCAATCATTTCTTTGCTTAATGATGCGTCAGATATAGTTCCGATCAAGCATTCTTCACCATTTTCAAATTTATCAATATCAATTTTCTTTTTTGATTTACTGTTGAAATTTTCGGCAGTTTTTCTGTCTATTCCTGCAACAGAAATTGTAAAATCAGGGCTTTCTCCTGAATCGTTTCCTTTTTCAAATAAATCGGCAATTTCATCTTCTGATGAATAATTATATAATTTTGCATAATCTTTAAAGAAAGGCATATATGAATCTCTGTTATATACTGCATCAATATTGCCTTTTATCGTGATAAAAGCGTCTGTATTTGGAATATTTTTAATATCTTTCGCAAGTTTATACGAGTCGGCGGCTTTTTTAGGATCTGTAATTTTAAAATCATCATCACTGTCATTAGTTGAAACTGAAAAATCAAATGGGAAATATGATTTACTGTAATTTTCAAGGTCAAGACAATTTAAAAATGTTTGTGTGGTTAAAAGTGCAATTATTCCTAAAGTAAGCGAAATCAAAACAATAGATGTACGTTTTTTATTGCGTGATATGTTTCTGAATGCCATTTTATAAATTTTCCCGCCGTCATCTGCCTTATGCGATTTTATCTTTCCCGAAACTGTTCCATTATATTTCATTGCTTCCACAGGTGATATATTACCTGCAAATTTTGCAGGTTTGCGGCAGCTTATAAAAATTGTCAGCAATGCAAAAAATATTGTTCCAATAAAAATTATCGGATTAAATGTAACTTTTGAAGGAAGTACCGAATTATCGAATTCAAATATTTTGCCTGCAAATGGTACAATGAAAAATGATAAAACAAAACCGGCTGCAATTCCCAGCGGAATTCCACATAACGCCATTCTGAATGCCTGTATTTTAACTATTTTCTTTATTTGCTTCGATGTTGTTCCTATCGTTTTAAGCATTCCATAAAATCTGATATTTTTATTTACTGATATATACATTATATTATATATAAGTAAATATCCGCTTAGTACAATAATAAGACAAATGAAAAGAACTACAGCTACTGTAATAATAGTGGTATGGTCATCAGTACTATTAAAAAATAATCCCTGTCCTTCCCTTACTCTTAATGTATTATCAATTTGATTTTGAAGTTTATTGCCCATATATTTTTTTGCGGAAATATATGCTGTTCCGTCTTTTTCGACAGTTTTTCCGCATTTCTCAGCAAACTTTTCAGAAATAAAAGCGTCATAATCGTTTACTCTGAAATCATAGTCAATAAAATATCCTGAAAGAATAAAATTCTCAGTTGTACCATTTATTTTTAATAAAACACTTTCACCAATTTCAGGAGATTTTATTCCGATAGCTTTAAGTCCGCTTTCTGACATCATTATTTCATTTTCTTTTTGAGGATATGTCCCCTTTATATTTTCAAGTGCAGGTGAAACATTGTATTTAAAATTTTCATCATCGTGATAGATCAATCTGATTTTTAAATCATCGCTTGAAACGGAGCTTGCTACTTCAGCAGGGAGAGAAACACCAAAATGGTATAAAGCTGAACATTTTTTTATTTCTTCAATCTGCTGTTTATCCGGTTGATCCAGTGATATTGATGCGATATTTCCGCTTTGTCTTATTTGCATAGTTTTTATGTTTTTAGAAAGAGAAAAGCCTATACTGAAAACAGAAATAAACATAAAGGTCATCAAAAAAATTGCCAAAATAACAATTCTGTTGCTTATTTTATTTTGCTTCATTGAACGCAAACCAATTTTTTTGATTATTTCTTTGTTATCAACTTTTTCCATATCAGTCACCTCCCTTTACTATATTTCCGTCTTCAATTCTTATAATTCTGTCTGCCATTTGTGCGATGGCTTCATTATGTGTTATCATAACGATTGTCTGATTGTATTTTTTGCCTGTAACTTTTAAAAGACTTATAACGTCCTGACTTGTTTTTGTATCAAGATTTCCCGTAGGTTCGTCTGCAAGCACTATTGCAGGCTTTGTCGCAAGAGCTCTTGCAATTGCAACTCTCTGCTGCTGACCGCCTGAAAGCTGATTAGGCATTGCATTTATTTTTTCTTTCAGTCCAAGTGTTTCAATAATATTGTTGATATACTTTTTGTCAATATTTCCACCATCGAGCTGGATCGGAAAAATTATATTTTCATACACATTCAAAACGGGAACAAGATTAAAAGACTGAAAAACAAATCCGATCTTTCTTCTTCTGAAAATTGTAAGTGAATCGTTTTTAAGTGAAAAAATTTCTTTGCTTTCAACAAAAACCTTTCCCGAAGTCGGAGTATCAAGTCCGCCAAGCATATGCAGAAGAGTAGATTTGCCGCTTCCTGACGTACCTATAACAGCCACAAATTCTCCCTGTTCAACTGAAATATTCGCTTTATTTAAAGCGACAACTTCGGTATTTCCTTTACCATAAATTTTTGTAAGATTTTCTGTTTTTAAAACAATCATTTTTGTTTCCTCCGTTTTACAATAATAATTAAGTGCAGTAAATTTTCTTACTGCACTTAATGTAACATATTATTCTTTCAAGAAGCTTTCTGAAATCTAACAGAATTGAAAGATTTCATTTTGGAATACATATTTTAAAAACAGAACCCTTTCCAACAACTGATTCAGCGTATATATATCCGCCTTGTTTTTCTATTATTTCTCTTGCAAGATAAAGACCTATGCCGGTTCCTTTCTCTTCAACTACATTCGTTCCACGATAAAATCTCCCAAAAATTTTTTCAATTTCATCTTCTGAAATTCCTGTTCCGTTGTCTTTTATACAAATACTTGCAAACATTTCATAGGGTTCAACAAAAATATCTATTGTACCTTTTTCATCTGAATATTTTATTGCGTTGTCTAAAATATTGCAAAGTGCTTCCGTCGTCCATTTTATATCAAAAATTGCTTCTTCATCTGTTTTAACATAATTTATTGTAATTTTTTTATTGTTTGCCTTTATTTTCAATGCTTCAATTGACTTAACTATAAGATCATTTAAATTGTTTTTCTTTGGATTAAGCTGAAAAGTTCCTGTTTCAAGACGTGAAGTTTTAACAAGCGACTGTATAAGAAAATTGAGTTTTTGCGTTTGTTTCTGAATTTCATTTGCAAGATATTTTGATGACTCATCAAGATCTTGTTCTAAAAGTATTTGAGAATAAAGATTTATGTTTGTAAGCGGTGTTTTGGTCTGATGTGATATATCAGAAACAAGCTCCTTGATTTTTTCTCTTTCAATATTGATTTTATTTTCTGAAAGTTTCGATGATGCTAAATAGCGATACCATTTTGATTCAATCGATGAAAGTTTGCTTTCATCATAGTCTGTTTCTTCAAATGTTCCGTTTATTCCATCATCAAGCATTTTATCAAGTCTGCTAAAAATCTTTTTGTTTTTAAACATTACTCAGTTCTCCATTTGTAGCCGATCCCATAAACTGTTTGTATTATTTTTTCTGCATTAAGCTTTTTTCTTAATCTGTTAACCGTTACAGATAAGGCATTTTCATCAACATATTCAGAAGCGTCGGACCAGATTTTATCAATAAGAATGTCACGTGTAACAACCCTGTTTGCATTTGCAATAAGTATTTTCAGGAGTTTTTGTTCTGTTTTGCTTAATTCAATTAACGAATCATTTGAATAAAATTTCATTTTTTCAAAATCAAAATCATATTTATTATCCTTGTAATTATGGTAATTAATCTTCCTTTTAAGAACTTTTTCAATTCTTAATCTTAATACCATAAGACTGAATGGTTTTGTAATATAATCATCTGCACCAAGTTCAAGTCCCATTACTTCATCTGTTTCAAGGTCATTTGCAGTTAAAATTATCACCGATACATCAGAATAAGTGCGAAGCTGCTTGAGAAAATCAAAGCCGTTTCCATCCGGTAAATTTATATCAAGAATTATAAGGTCTGTTTTTCTATTTTTATCGAACTTTTTAAGCTTATATATCTGCGTGATATTATAATCATAATTTTTTAAAGCTAACGCTATTCCGTTGTTTAATGCATAATTGTCTTCTATAATTGTTATTTCATACATTTTGGATGACTCCTTTTTAGAGGGGATTTATGTATTCTATCAATGTCAATATTTCATATTTTTTATATCAATTATACTATATAGAATGTTTTTTTTCAATACTTTTTGCTAAAATTAATTACTATGGTTTAATCGTCAGATTCAGATAAAATATACTACTCAAAAACACGAATTACCCCACAAACGCTTGAAAAAAGTATTTATGTGGGACAGGATTTATTTCAATTTTAATTCTTAACTACTTTTAAAATTATTTGATTTCATCAATCTTCCAGGCCTTGTTTGAAAAATCAAAATAATTGTACTATTTCAACAAAATCAAGTTCTGTACGCAGCACTGGTATACTGGCTGCCGCGGTCGAAATGTATAATTGCTCCGCGAATCTCCGGATACCGCAAGCCCGCATTTCCGTCTTTTGCCTTGATCTCGGTAATGTCTGTAACGCATTTTTGCAGCGGTGCATCTGCTGTAAAATCACGTTTAAGAAGATCGTCTGATTTGCGGGCTTCACGGTCGGCTTTAGTGATCCCGTTGGGCTTTCGCTTAGGTCTATGGATCAGGTTTATCCGTTTCATCACGCAGCGAACGGTTGCTTCGCACGGTATCTTGATGCCGTCAAGCTTGCCGATCTCTTTTTGATACCGCAGTGCCTGATACATACGTACTCTGCCGTAATCCGCATTTTCCTCGTCCTCATCATGGATCTTCAGCATCGCATCTGCCAGCGGCTGATACTTCCATGGGGTGTCCTTACGTTCAAGATAGTCGTAAAACGCCTGTCTGCTGACTTGCAGAGCTTTGCAGTAAAAGCGGATTTTTCCGGCGATATTCAGGGATTCTTCCGAGCTTCGTTCTCCGCAGCCGATATCAAGGCTTCCGATTTTTGCTTTTCTGATCCAGCCGTACAGCGTATTTACAGGTATTTGAAGTTCATTTGCTGCATTTACCGCACCTATCTTTTTTGCAAGCTTTACCGCCTGCACCTTGTACTCATTTTCATATTGTTTATTTTCTGACATTTCTTTACCTCCATTTTTTCTCTTTCTATTTTACTTCTTTGAGGTTGGGGTGTCAAGTTTTATTATACAGAATCACATTTTTTCTTCTCTATATGCTTGACAAAAAGAGTTAGACGTGGTAAACTTATTGTAGAGTATTATACTACGGAGGATAATAATATGACTCTTGATAAATTAAAGATAGGTGAGAAGGCTGTTATTAAAACTGTTGGCGGCACCGGTGCGCTCCGACTGAGATTTCTTGACATGGGGCTGATACCAAATACCGAGGTCAAAATGCTGAAACGTGCACCAATGGGCGATCCGCTGGATATAGTCTTGAGGGGCTATGAGCTGACTTTAAGAGTGGAGGACGCACAAAAAATAGAAGTAGGATCAATAGAGGAGAATGAACATATATGAAATTTGCCCTTGCAGGAAATCAAAACTGCGGAAAGACAACGCTTTTTAATGCACTTACAGGCTCAAACCAGCACGTCGGAAATTTTCCAGGCGTAACAGTCGACCAAAAAGTGGGAAATATACGCGGACAAAAAGACTGTACGGTAGTGGATCTGCCCGGTATATATTCCCTAAGACCTTATACGCAGGAAGAAATAGTTACGCGCGATTACATATTGAATGAAAAGCCGGACGGAATAATAAACATTGTAGATGCTACTAATATAGAACGAAATCTTTACCTTACTCTTCAGCTGCTGGAGCTTCGCGTACCAATGGTTTTGGCTCTTAACATGATGGACGAAGTTCGTGCAAACGGCGGAACGATCGATGTAAAAATGATGAGCGATGCGCTGGGCATACCTGTTATACCGATAAGCGCAGCAAAGGGCGATGGTGTTTCAGATCTTATAGATAAAGCAGTGGAAACGGCCGGAAAGAGAACTAAGCCGATAATTACTGACTTTTGTTCTGATGATTCAGCAGTTCATAGATGTATACATGCAGTCGTTCATCTGATAATGGATCATGCCAATCGTGCGGGGATACCGCCGCGCTTTTGTGCTTCAAAACTCATTGAGGGCGATAAAAATATTGAGGATCAGCTTGCGTTAAATCAAAACGAGCTTGAGCTTTTGGAACACTGCATAGTTGAAATGGAAGATGAATCGAAACTGGATAGAAACGCTGCATTGGCAGATATGCGCTATACATTTATAGAAAAAGTAGTTGCGATAAGCGTAGTCAAGTGTCATGAAAGCCGTGAACATAAACGCAGCGTAAAGATAGACCGTGTTCTTACAGGTAAATATACGGCGCTGCCGGTATTTTTCGGAATAATGTTCTTGGTATTTTTCTTAACATTTAATGTTATAGGCGCAACTCTTTCAAATTGGCTTTCACTTGGTATAGATAAAGTGACAGACTTGGCGGACAAAGGGCTTACTGCATACGGAATAAACCCAGTAGTGCACAGCCTTATAATAGATGGAGTTTTTGCCGGAGTAGGCAGTGTGCTTAGCTTTTTGCCAATAATAGTTACTCTGTTTTTCTTTCTCTCTATACTTGAGGATACCGGTTATATGGCGCGAGTTGCTTTTGTAATGGATAAGCTGCTGAGAAAAATAGGGCTTTCCGGCCGCAGTTTTGTGCCTATGCTCATAGGTTTTGGCTGCTCTGTTCCTGCGATAATGGCGACGCGCACGCTTGTTTCTGACCGTGACAGAAAAATGACGATACTGCTTACGCCATATATGAGCTGTTCAGCCAAAATACCGATATATGCTGTATTCTGCGCTGCTTTTTTCACAAAATATCAGGCACTGGTTATGATAGGCTTGTATGTTACGGGAATAGTTCTTGGAATACTCGTGGCGCTGCTGCTGAAAAACTCAGTTTTTAAAGGCAAGCCTGTACCATTTGTAATGGAACTTCCAAACTATCGCCTACCCTCGGCAAAAAGCGTAGGATTACTTTTATGGGATAAAGCTAAAGACTTTATACAACGCGCATTTACGGTTATCTTTTTTGCGACCATCATAATATGGTTTTTAGAAAACTTTGATGTAAGGCTAAACGTAGTCACTGATTCTTCTGATAGTTTGCTGGCACTTATCGGTCAAGCTATATCGCCTATATTTGCGCCGCTGGGATTTGCTGATTGGCGCGTTACAACATCGCTTATCTCTGGTTTTACAGCAAAAGAGGCAGTGGTAAGCACTATGGCAGTGCTGATGAATACCAGTACGGCAAATTTAGGTACGGCGCTTTCTGGAACTTTTTCAACTCTATCTGCTTTAAGCTTTTTAGTATTCACGCTGCTTTATACACCCTGCGTGGCAGCGGTAGCAAATATAAAGAAAGAGCTTAATTCTACATGGCAGACCATAGGCGTAGTGCTTATGCAATGTGTAGTTGCTTGGATATGCGCCTGCGCAGTATATCAGATCGGGGCTATCATATGAGCGCGGCAGATTGGGTGGTAACGGTTCTGCTTGCATTATGGGCAATAGCCGCGGCAGTAAGTATGATAAAGCAGCATAAAAAAGGAAAGTGCTGCGGCTGTTGTACACGCTGTAAAGAAAGCTGCGGAAAACGCGGCGTGAAATAAAATGTTTTGTTCCTCTTTGTTGCGAAAATGCAACAAAGAGGAATTTTTATCGTTGATATAAAAATGATACATCATGGTCTTGCTTTGAAATGCTCCTCTTTAGTTCAATACTCTTACCAATTTTCACAAAAACGGCTTGACATTATTGAATTATTATGTTAAAATTTTAATATGGCAATTTGTTTGCTTTTATTTAATATTTTTAATAATACTATGTACGGGGATCTTGTTTGATATGTATAAAGGTACTGACAAAACTTATAAAATAATCGGCATATGCGTTTCGGCTTTGCACGACGATATGGTTCGCGGTATTGCGATGACCCTTTCACGTAAGGCAAATGAGAAAAACTATAAGGTGTTTTTGTTCAACAGCTTTACTGATCTGTATAATGAAAACGATTATACAAAAGGGGAGTCCAGCGTTTTTACTCTCACTGAAACTGATCTGCTTGACGCTGTAGTTATCCTGCCTGAGTCTATACGAAACGCTTCCTATGTAAAAAAGATAGCTGACCATGCTAAGCTCGCGGGTAAACCTATCGTTTCGGTCGATGGTTTGATAGCAGGCGTGCCGAGCGTTGCTTTTGACGTTGGGGATACTTTTGAAAAAATAGTACGTCACGTTGTGGAAGACCACGGCTGTAAAAAAATAAATTTTGTCGCAGGTGTAAAAGACAATGCTTTTTCAGATGAGCGTATAAATTGCTTTAAAAAAGTGCTCGCTGAAAATAATATAGAGTTTGAGCCTCAGCGGCTCGGTTACGGAGATTTTTGGGGCGACCCTGCCAGGAAAGTGGCAGAACAGTTTTTAAAGAGTGAATTGCCTTTGCCTGACGCTATTATTTGCTGTAATGACGCTATGGCTATATCTGTTTGTCAGGTGCTTCGTAAGAATGGGATCAAAATACCTGAAGATATTATCGTGACAGGTTTTGATGGGATAGAAGCTGAAAAATATATCTCGCCCCGGCTTACCACTGCTGCGCCCGATATTGAAGACCTGGTCGATAAGGCTATGAATATTCTTGAGCATTTGATCAACGGTGATGAAGTTCCGCTTGTCACTCATGCATCGTATTATATGCGTTTATCACAGTCCTGCGGCTGCCGCGCTGTTGACAAGGTTGTTTACAGTGATAAGGTAATTGATATGTACAATATTATCAGCGCAGCAGAGGGACACGAGGCACATATGCTCAATTATCTTGGAAAAGCTATGTGTTGTTCTAATATTGATGAACTTAGCACTCTTATCCCTTATTACAGCGATTACTGTACATGGTGTTGTTTGAATACTGATTTTCTAGATAAAGAATCAGACAAGACTGAAAATGGCTTTTTTACCGAGAATATGTATAACTTTGTGCACAATGTCGGCGAGTTTGATTTTACATACGGCGAAATATTCCCGCGTAGTGAACTGGTGTTTAATATCGAAAATGCTCTTGAAAATTTCGATTATATAATGTTTGTTCCCCTGCATTTCCAGAGCGAAGTCATAGGCTATATCGGCGTTATGTATGATCTGAACTGCTTTAATTTCAAGAATACAAAACGCTTTGTAAACTATACAAACCAGATAATGGAGAGGCTGAAAAATAGAATAAATCTTGCAAAAGCAAATGCTATGCTTGAAGATATGCACGTTCGCGATGTTCTTACAGGTATCTATAACAGGCGCGGTTTTTACAACAACGCCGTTGCTGTTATCGAAAAGTATAAGGATACCGATAAAAACATAGTTTTATTCTCGGTCGATATGGACGGACTAAAGAAGATAAATGATACTTTTGGCCATCATGAGGGCGATAACGCTATAAACTCCATCGCTCATGCTTTGTTAGCCGCATCGAACAATGGCGAAATATGTGCCCGCTTTGGCGGTGATGAATTTCTTGTGCTTGGTGTTTCAGAAAGCAATAATATCGATAAATACTGTGCTGATTATTACAACAAAGTAAACGAAAAGCTTGCTGAGTATGACGCACAGAATAATTCTCCGTACAAAGTAAAGATAAGCTGCGGAACGGTAGGCGTGAAATGCGGCTCAATCGATGAGTTGGACGAGTTTATCAAGATCGCCGATGAAAATATGTACCGCGAGAAGCGCAAGCACAAAATACGCTCGGGCGCAGGCACTATAAACTGCTTTAACCGAATGATAGATCTGCTGGTAAATAAAAGTTTAGCTGCGTTTTTCTACATCAATTTTGACGAGCACGTCTGGGAGATCGGCGAAAACGCCGCAGCTCTCAAATGTATGATCTCAGATAAATATGACCCGGTGGAAGCAATATTACGCAGCGGAGCAGTGTACAGCGATGATCTTGAATTATATCGTGGTTTTTACAATAAATTGCTTTCTGGTACTACTGTTGGCATACATGACAGCTATATGAAGATATATTTTAGAGCCGGCGAAAACGGAAAGATGAAATGGTATAATATGCTGGTATCGTTTGTCAAGAACGAGAAAGATCTGATATACGAAGTTGTCGGAAGCATACACCCGATGACTGAGAGCGAATTGATGACGCGCAACATACTGAACGCGTACACGAATGACCGCCACCCAACACTTTTCGGCAACATGATAGAAAAACGCTTGAAAAATGATCCTGACAGCAATTATGCAATAATACAGTTTGACGTTGTGCGTTTCAAGCTAATAAATGATACTTACGGTGAAGCTAAAGGCACCAAACTGCTGAATTATTTCAACGATGTGCTGAGTGTATTTTGCAGTGAAAAACAGCTTTTTTCGCGTCTTAGCGCTGATGTTTTTATGATACTCACGCCTTACGAAAAGCAGGAGGATATTGAGCGTTTTATAAGAACGCTTGAAAAACGTCTGAGCGGCTTTGAAGATATGTCTTATTCTTTCGCTTTCGGCGTGTATTTTATAAATAATAAATCGCTGCCGAGTCGCATGATGGGCGACGCTGCGGCTATTGCGAGAATAAAGATCAAAGGAAATGCTTTGGAAAACATCGGCTATTACACTGAGAATCAAAAAATAGAAATAAAGGTACGCAAAGAGATAGAGGACAAAATGAACAATGCGCTGGAGAACAAAGAATTTATAATGTACCTTCAGCCCAAATACAGCATTTCCGAAAAAACGATAATCGGCGCGGAAGCTCTGGTGCGTTGGATACAGCCGAACAAAGGTGTGGTTTGTCCGCAGGAGTTTATTCCTATATTTGAGCAAAACGGATTTATTGTAAAACTTGATAGATATATGTGGGAATGCGCCTGCAAGGAAATGCGCCGTTGGATCGACAAAGGCTATGAGCCTGTGCCGATATCTGTAAACGTTTCGCGTATGCACTTGAAAGACGCCGAGTTTATCTACTACATTGAATACCTGCTGGATAAATACGGCATAGAAAAAGATCTGCTAGAACTTGAGATAACGGAAACCATTGAGAACATCAACGCAAATATGATGGTAAAGGAAGCTAAAAAACACGGTTTCACTCTGCTTATGGACGATTTCGGCTCGGGCTATTCGTCGCTCAACACGCTGAAAAGCACGCCATTCGATGTTCTAAAGATCGATCGAAGCTTTTTAAACAGCTTTATAGAATCCTCGCGCGGGCAGAAGATAATCTCTCACACGATAGCAATGTCGCATGATATAGGTCTTGATCTTATCGCTGAGGGAGTGGAAACAAGAGAACAGGCTGATTTCCTTTCAGCCAGTGGCTGTAATGCGGCGCAAGGCTTCTATTTCTCAAAGCCGATACCTACTGATGAATTTGAAATGCTTCTGAAAGCGCAGATAGAAAAGAATAAATAAACTTAAATGTGAAAATGCGGCGCTCAAATTGTGCCGCATTTTTTGAAATTAGCTATTGACAAGGCGCGGAAAATGTGCTAGAATATAAAATATGATAATTTTAAATGCTATGACGGGAATGCAGTAGCGTACAGTTTTTGACTTTCAGAGAGTCTGCGGCGGGTGAGAGCGGACAGCGGGCTGTGCGGCAAATTACCTCCTAACAGCTTTTTGCCTGAATTTATCAGTAGGGCAAAACGTTTGCCTGCGTTAAAGGTCAACGAGGTCGGGTGTTTGCCCGATAAACTGAGGTGGTACCGCGTAAATTACGCCCTCTGACGGCTTTGGCTGTTGGAGGGCTTTTATATTGCTAAAAACTCGTTCGCCGATTTGCTCTTTGAAAGGCGGTGGTATCCGTGAGATCAAATTTTGACCTCATCGTTTATACTGACGTTAAACTGGAAATAAAGCTAAACAGATTTTGATATAAATTTGGAGGATTAAAAATGACAGTATTTGAAGAACTGAAAAGAAGAGGTCTCCTCGCACAGCTTACTGACGAGGAAGAGATCAAGGAACTTATCAACGCAGGAAAGGCAACTTTTTACATTGGTTTCGACCCGACTGCTGACAGCCTGCACGTTGGACACTTTATGGCGCTCTGCCTTATGAAGCGCTTGCAGATGGCCGGCAATAAGCCTATCGCACTGCTGGGCGGCGGTACGGGAATGATCGGCGACCCCTCCGGCAAAAGCGATATGAGAAAGATGCTCACCAAAGAAACCATTGAGCATAACGTTGAGTGCTTCAAGAAGCAGATGAGCCGCTTTATTGATTTCTCTGACGGCAAGGCCCTTGTAGTAAACAATGCTGACTGGCTGCTTGATCTTAATTACGTTGACGTACTGCGTGACGTAGGCGCTTGCTTCTCGGTAAACAAGATGCTCACTTTTGAGTGCTATAAGCAGAGAATGGAGCGCGGACTTACATTCCTTGAATTCAACTACATGATAATGCAGAGCTACGATTTCTACAAGCTCTACACCGATTACGGCTGCAATATGCAGTTCGGCGGTGATGACCAGTGGGCTAATATGCTCGGAGGTACTGAGCTTATCCGTAAGAAGCTCGGCAAGGACGCTTACGCTATGACGATCACCCTCCTGCTCAACTCTGAGGGCAAGAAGATGGGTAAGACCGAAAAGGGCGCTGTATGGCTCGACCCCGCTAAGACCAGTCCGTACGAGTTCTTCCAGTACTGGAGAAACGTTGGCGACGCTGATGTTATCAAGTGCTTGAAAATGCTCACTTTCGTACCTATCGAAGAGATAGAAGAAATGGAAAAGACTATGGAGGGCGCGCAGTTCAATAAGGCTAAGGAACTGCTGGCTTACGAGCTTACCAAGCTTGTTCACGGCGAAGAAGAGGCTGATAAGGCACTCGAAGCCGCAAAGGCTCTTTTCTCTGCAAACGCTTCTTCTGCAAATATGCCTTCTACCGAGCTTGAAGCCAGCGAGCTTACCGACGGCAGCATGAATATCCTCGACCTGCTTGTTCGCTGCGGACTTACTCCTTCTAAGAGCGAGGGCAGACGTCTTGTAACTCAGAACGGCATTGCCATCAACGATGTTAAATTCACCGACCCGAAGTGCAGTGTAGATCTTTCAAATGAAGTTATCATCAAGAAGGGCAAAAAAGTGTTCCACAAGGTAACTGTAAAGCAGTAAAAATTTTCACTAAAAAGCAAATACCCGCAGATCATATCAAGGTCTGCGGGTATTTTTTATAGGAGGTTCTGAAAACGAATCATTCTTCTTCTTTTTTTCTTGTGAGCGCGTAGATCGAATAGCCTATCTGAGCTACGCAGAGTACGCCGACCGCGCCGCATACATAAAGACCAATGCCGTTTCCGGTGTCGGGGTTTACGTCAGCCTTAGCTGAAGCGTCATTTACTGCGCTTTCTACATTTGAAGCAGCGGTAGTTGTCGTCTGAGTATCAGAATTTGTCTGACTGTCGGAAGCGGATCCGTTTGTCGAATTTGTATCAGCGTTAACTTCGGAAGAGCTGTCGGCAGGTTCAGAAGCGTCTTCGTCAGCCTTGCTTTCGTCAGATGCGTTTTTATCGTCAGCCGAGCTTTCATCGTCGATAATAATATCGTCTACTTTGTCGTCAGCGGGAGCTTCCGGCTCAGTAGCTTCTGTATCGGAAATGCTCTCGATCGGCTCGATGCTTTCGGGAACGGTAGTTGTCGGAGTCGTATCCTCGCTCTCGGCAGGTAAATCGTTTGAGGGCAGGGTAGTCATTACCGGCTCGGTCTGTACAGGCTCGTCGGGAGTTTCGCTGTTCGCGGGCGTAATGCTTATCGAATTTATCTTAAATTCGCTGTTGTTTTTGAGATAGTAGAGCTGTACCGCAACGTCGCCGTATACGTCGGAAAGGTCAACATTTTCGGCTTTCCATGTCTGTTCGCCGCTGCCTGTTTCGCTGCTAAATATCTTCCAGCCGTCTGCGGTCTGCATTCCTATGCCGCCCTGAGCGCTGCCGTCGGAATAAACCGAAACGCTGATGTCAACAGGCTCGTCCGCATTTTCAACGTAATCATACGGCGAGAACGTATACTGCAAAGGCTCTTCGTTGTTGTAATCTTCATCGCCCTGACGGTGAACGTAGAGCGCGCCGCTTTCGTTATCGTTGTCGGCAGAACTGTCATCAGGCTCTGTAACCGCTTCGGTAGTTGTGGTCTTTTCGGGGATGATTTCATCCGGCAGGGAAGAGTCGGGTATGTACTCACTTGGCAGCGTCTGCGTAGGCGAACTTGTTTCAGCGGAAGTCTCGGTCACCGTAGTAGTCGTAGTTTCAGCTTCGGTGGTCGTAGTAGTTTCTGCCGCCGAAGAATCTTCCTCAGCAGGGCCTTCTACCGTGTAAGGATTGTAAGGACCGTAAGAGCGGCAGTCAACGTTTATAAAATCGTCGCCCTCGGAAGCTACCAGCGTATCTACCTCAGTCCAGAAATCAATGTCGCCTTTCCAGTCGTCGTTTACCGTAAACACAAGGCTCGCAAGAACAGAATCTTTGGTAACGTTCTCAGAATTCATGTTAGCGCCTACAAGCCTTACCACGCCTTTATCATACTCGTAATTAGTAACGATAGTAAATCCGCCGTTTGGCGTGTACTCGCTGCTCTGAGCAACGTTGAGCGTTACGGCTTCGGGATCAAAGCAAAAGTCAATGGTAAATCCCGAAACGCCTTTTGAATCGGTCTTTAGCCCGAGATCTACGTTAAAAACTTCGCCTGCCGAAGCAGAAGAGGTGCTGCTTTCGAGTGTAATTTCATTGCGCTGCGACGCAGAAGTAACCGTTACGGCCGATGTCAGAGTAAGTATAGCAGCCGCGGCGGATATTGCGCGCTTATGGAAACGCCTGTTCATTGTAATATCCCTCGTTTCTCTCCAAAATTTAATTTAACTGTTTTTTACTATTTTTACACAAATCCGAAGGCAGTAAGCGTTTCTGTCTTTGTGTTCGTAATTTAGTAATATCATTTATCTATATTTTTTGTGTACTAAAAAACGAACTGGTTACGCAATTATTACATTCGGTAATTGAAATTATATCACCTAATAATAAATTCGTCAATAGTTTTATATGTAGAATTTCAGCCCGCAAATTTAGTGATTTTGACACTTTGATATATTGGAAACTCCTGCCTTCGTGCAAAAGGCTTGAAATGCTGATGTTATGATTGTTACCAATTCGTAATAAAATACAAAATGTTCCTATTCTGACTTTTGTAAATTTTTAATGAACAAAAAATGCTTGACAAACCGCGCTTCGGCGTTGTATAATATGTTTATATGATGTCGAAATAACAGCTAAAAAGAAGGTGCAGGCTTTATGTATTACCGTAGGAAAATAGTTTCAAAACTTATCTCTGCCGCGGCAGCGGTGCTCATAGCGGCGCAAAGTCTGTGCTTTGCAGCTTCTGCCGATATGGGCGGAGTGTGCATCGCTACCGCTTTGAATGTACGCAGCGGTGCGGGCGCGAGCTACTCACGCGTTGGCATGATATACGAGAACGATACGGTTACGATCATCGGCAAGGCTTACGATCCAAGCGGTGCTTTATGGTACAAAATACGCTACAAAAACGGTTCGGGTACTACCGTTACGGGGTACGCCAGCGCGTATTATATTGACGAGCATGGCGAGATACCCGATAACAACTCTTCCGACAATAGCGGCACTTCCGACAAAGATTTTGAAAGCTACATGAAAAAACAGGGCTTTCCCGAAAGCTATAAGCCTTATCTGCGGCAGATGCACAAAGAGCACCCGAACTGGGTTTTTACCGCACAGAAAACCGGTCTTGACTGGTACGATGTTCTTGACGAGGAATGTGTCGTAGGCAGGAATTTGGTGCACGGCACAGCGCTTGCTTCGTGGAAATCCTGCGAGCAGGGCGCTTACGATGTCAACACGGGCACTTGGTACGGTCTTGACGGCTACTGGGTGTCGGCTTCAAAAGAGATAATAGCGTATTATCTCGACCCTAGAAATTTTATCAACGATGATTATATTTTCATGTTTGAAAATCAGTCATACAATCCGAAAGTGCAGACTGCTTCGGGCGTAGACGCTATTTTGAGTGGAACGTTCATGAGCGGCGGATACACCGCGCCCGATACGGGAAAGTATTATACATACACTCAGACGTTTATGGATGCCGCTGAAAGATCTGGAGTTTCACCGTATCATCTTGCATCGCGCTGCCGAAATGAGCAGGGCGTTTACGGCGCTCCGCAGTCGCTCGGCACGGTAAAAGGCTACGAGAATTATTTTAATTTTTTCGACATACAGGCTTACGCTACTTCGACAATGACTGCCGCTGAGATGGGTTGCAAGTTCGCAAAGACCGTCAATGCGACATACCTGCTGCCATGGACAAACCAGTACAAGTCGATCGTCGGCGGTTCGATATATCTCGGCAACGGCTATATAAGCAAGCATCAGGATACGTTGTATCTCCAAAAGTTCGACGTTATCGACGGCGGAAACGGTCTTTATTATCACCAGTATATGACCTGCGTTTTCGGACAGGCTAATGAAGCACTTGAAATGAAAAACGCCTATTCTGACGAAGTAATGGCTTCCGCGATAGAGTTCAAGATACCGGTCTACGATAATATGCCCGATTCGCTTTATTCTAAGCCTACAAGCTACGGCGATAATAATAACCTGTTGAAACGTCTTGACGTTCTGCCTGCAGGTAAGGACGATATTCTTACAAACTTCAACAGATATAAATCTGAATTTGATCTTTCGGTAGATGAAAATACCGACTATGTAATGATCTCGGCTATACCTTACAGTTCGCAGGCTAAGCCGCAGGGTGCGGGCAAAATTATGCTTGACTACGGCTTGAACAAGATAGATATAAAAGTTACTGCCGCCAGCGGTTCGGTTCGTACATACACGCTCAACATAACCCGCAAAGGCGATGGCAGTCTGAAAACCGGCGATGTCAACGGCGATAAAGTCATAGACGTTCGCGACGCTCTTACTGTCATGAATTATGTTTCGGGCAAAAAGAAGCTTACAGCCGCTCAGCTGAAGCGCGCCGATGTAAATTCATCTGGAAGTGTTGATGTGCTAGATGCGCTGAGGATAATGCAGTACGTTTCGGGCAAGATCAAAAAATTATAACTATGTATCGGGACGTTTTGGCGCGTCCCGATTTTTTTACGACATAAAATCTGCTATGCCCTCGGCTATATCGCCTACGGCGTGGATAGCTCTTGCGGTGCGCGATTTCAGTCTGCGTTTTTTTGTAGACTTAGCGTTTGAGTAAGCGTAAACAGCCGCGCCTACTGTCATTCCTGCGCCTACTGCTTTTGCTGCCGACATTGCGTTCATCTTCATGATATTTTCGCCTCCTTGTTGATTTCTGAATTTATTTTTTGCATTTTTCAGAATTTCGATACGATAAATATAATGGCATTTTTGCAGGCGAAATAAGTGAATTTTACGAAAACGATTTCTGTAAAAATCATTAAGAATTTTTACATTTAATAGACAATTTATATATTTACAAAAAATATTAAAGTGTGCTATAATGGTAATTGTGAAATAATGATTAGGCGTACAGCGCTGACTTGTACGCTTTATATCAAAAAATGAAAGGGTAGGTACCAGACATGGGAATGACTATGACTCAGAAAATCCTTGCAGCCCATGCGGGTCTTGATGAGGTAAAAGCCGGTCAGCTTATTATGGCTGATCTTGATTTCGTTCTCGGAAACGACATTACTTCGCCTGTTGCGATAAACGAGTTCCACAAGGCGGGTTTCTCAGATGTGTTCGACAAAAATAAAGTCACGATGGTAATGGACCATTTTGCACCGAACAAAGATATTAAAGCAGCTACACAGTGTAAGCAGTGTCGCGACTTCTGCGGAGAACACAGCATCACGCATTTTTATGATGTAGGAAATATGGGAATAGAGCACGCTCTGCTCCCCGAAAAAGGTCTTGTGGCTCCCGGCGACTGCATCATCGGCGCTGACAGCCACACTTGTACATACGGCGCTCTCGGCGCTTTCTCTACCGGCGTAGGCTCTACCGATATGTGCGCGGGCATGGCAAAAGGCAAGGCTTGGTTCAAAGTTCCTTCCGCCATCAAGTTCAATATCACAGGCAAGCTGCCTAAGTATTCTGCAGCAAAGGACGTTATCCTGCACATAATCGGAATGATAGGCGTTGACGGTGCGCTTTACCGCTCGATGGAATTTTCCGGCGACGGTCTGAAAAACCTCACTATGGAGGACAGACTCTGCATGGCTAATATGGCTATAGAAGCAGGCGCTAAGAACGGCATTTTCGCAGTAGACGAAGTTACTCTTGAATACGTTAAGGGCAGGGTAGACCGCGAATATAAAGTATTTGAAGCAGACGCGGACGCCGAGTATGATGAGGTTTACGATATAGACCTTTCTCAGATAAAGCCTACCGTTGCTTTCCCGCATCTTCCCGAAAATGCTAAGACCTTTGACGAGATCGGTGATGTGAAGATCGACCAGTCGGTAATAGGCTCCTGCACCAACGGCAGAATAGAGGATCTCAGAGCTGCGGCAGAGATACTCAAGGGCAGAAAGGTAGCCAAAAACGTTCGCTGCATAGTTATCCCCGCAACGCAAGGTGTATATATGCAAGCTATGGAAGAGGGACTTCTCAAGATATTTATAGAGGCAGGCTGCGCTGTTTCTACTCCTACCTGCGGCCCATGTCTTGGCGGATATATGGGAATACTCGCAAAAGGCGAGCGCTCGATAGCTACTACGAACAGAAACTTTGTAGGCAGAATGGGTCACCCTGAGTCGGAAGTTTATCTCGCTTCACCATATGTGGCGGCAGCTTCCGCAGTTACGGGCAAGATCTCGCAGCCTAGCGAGCTTACAGATTAACTTTAATTATAATAGATCACGGCGTATCTGCCTGAAAGAGGGGGAGGGCAGAGCGTCCTTAGGGAAATATTTTAATAACGAAGGAATTTTGTAAAATGATAAAACACATAATTATATGGGATCTGAAAGATGGACTTTCTGAGGGTGAAAAAGCAGAATGCTCCGCCAAAATAAAAAATGATTTAGAGGGACTTCTCGGGGTAGTTGAAGGATTACAAGATGTCAGAGTTTACACAGACCTTCTTCCGTCTTCAAATGGAGACATCACACTTGAATGCCTGCTGAATGACGAGGCTGCTCTTGCAGCATACGCCGTTCATCCTGCGCATGTTGCGGTGAAAGAGTATATCGGTACTGTGGTCAAGGGACGTAAATGCGCCGACTTTGAAGTCTGAGGTCGTACCTCAGACTGCGGATTTATTACTTTGTAATATCTGGCTTTCTTTTCTCCCGATTTGTTGTAAACGCGGAGGTCGGATACTATGAAAGACTATATTCACGACATTTTTTATGATAATATCTTGAGTTTTATCACAAAAAAATACGGCACAAAACTTAATGATAATGAGCGCGAGGATAAGGCTTACGAGATCATTACAGATCTGAAATCGGCTAATAAGTTCACCGTTGAAATGACTCAGGCACTCATTGAAAAGAAGGGCTTTAACGACTGCTACTCCAGCAATGTAAACGGCAAATCTGTTTATGCACTGGTAAAGGTCGGGATGTTCAAAAAGATTAAGGTGTGCTACTTTATTACCAGATCAAAAGACGAGCTGACCTCGGCTTATCTGGATATGATCTATGACGAGCTGCATCGTCAGGCAAATGGCGAAAATGTATTCGGCTCAAACGAATATAAGAACGGCTGATGTGCGGCACAGAAAGGAAGATATTTATATGAAAGCAAAAGGCTTTGTACATAAGTACGGAGATAACGTAGATACCGACGTTATCATTCCTGCAAGATACCTCAATACTGCTGACCATAAGGAACTTGCTTCACACTGCATGGAAGATATTGACGTAGATTTCGTAAAGAAAGTAAAGCCCGGTGACATTATCGTTGCTAAGGCTAATTTTGGCTGCGGTTCGTCGCGCGAGCACGCGCCTATCGCTATAAAGGCAAGCGGCGTTTCCTGCGTTATCGCTTCTACATTTGCAAGAATTTTCTACCGAAACTCCATCAATATCGGTCTGCCGATAATCGAGTGCAATGAAGCGAGCGAGAAGATAGACGACGGCGACGAAGTTGAGATCGACTTTGAAAGCGGCGTTATTACCAATATCACTAAGGGCGAGAGTTACATGGGTCAGGCTTTTCCTGATTTTCTTATCAACATCATCAATAAGGGCGGCTTGCTCAACTCGCTGAAATAATTTCAGATAATTACGGCGGTGCATGGTTTTCAGCACCGCTTTTTTATTGCATAAAAAACTCCGCAGGTGTTCTGCGGAGCTGTGATAACATATTTTATTTACACCGCTTGCTTGATAAATCCGAAACGCTCTTTCAGTTTTATCTTGTCAAACGCTTTACCGAGCACGATGAAAAGTACTGAGCTTCCTGCGATCTGAACGCAGTACGCAGGTGTGGAAGCGAAAGCTTTTGCAATAGCTGCAAAACTGAACCCTATCATTACAAACGCTTCGTAAAGGCTGTATCCGCAGATGCACATTGCGAGCGATGGGATAAGCGCAAGGATGTTTCTCTTGCAGAGTATCGTGTCTTTCTTTGAAGTAAAGAATAGAACGGTCACCGCTTTGATTATTATAGTTCCGGGTGCCCATATCGGCATAGAAACCACGTCGGCAAGTCCTGCACCGATAGCCGCCGCCGCTATCGCGTAAGGCGTTGGCAAAATGGAAGCCGACAAGAAAATAAGTCCGTCGCCAAAGTGTGTGTAACCCGCGTTAGTGTTGACGTGCAGATAAGCCGTTGCAATGAATATCATCGCTGCCATAACGCCCGTCATAGCCATAAGGCGTATTTTTTTTTGATCCATGTTTATTCCTCCTTGCTTTTCAGCATATTTACTATATTATTATTATACAGCCAATAGACCCGAAATTCAAATTCGTGCGTTCATTTATAGAATAAACACAATTTATCTGATATAATAAAGTTTGGGTCTGCCGCGAACGAATATTTGTTATAATTAGATATAATGATATTATTCTATGAAAATAAATTACATCACAAAAATCAAAGTGCATAGTTTGCTAGAGGAATTCAGTGGCGTATTTGTGCATATTGCAGAAACTTTTTTCATAACATGATCGGCTCACCTTTTTCTTCACAAGAAAACATAAAAAGGAAAACTTTTGTCGCTTTTTACAATTATTTTTTTAATAAATCAAAATGAACCTATTAAATTTGTACATTATCACTATAAAAAGATTAAGCAAAGTACTTGAAATTTGTATGAAAATATGATAAAATAGAAATACAGTTAAAGCAAAACGGAGGTATACACAAATGAATTTAGTTGATATGTCTGTGCTGGTTTGCGATGATTCCATGTTCGCAAGAAAAAGCCTTTGTATGTTTATAGCCACTTTAGGCGTAAAGAACATTTATGAAGCATCTGACGGTGCAGAAGCAGTTGAAAAATATAAAGCAAACAAACCCGATATCGTTTTCATGGATATAGTTATGCCTGTTATCACCGGTATCGAGGCTCTCGAGCAGATAATAGAGTTTGATCCCGAAGCAAAAGTCATAATGGCATCCTCGGTCGGCACTCAGGCTCATCTCAAGTCCGCTATCAAGGCGGGCGCAAGCGACTTCCTTCAGAAGCCGATCTCTAACGATCAAGTTAAACAGATTCTTGAAAATGCTGCGAAAGGGGAGCTGTAATAATGTTTTCACAGTTTTTTGGAGCATATCTGCTCAATGAGGGAAAGGTAACTAAAGAGCAGCTCGCAAAGGCTCTCGATGAAAAGAAAAATACTCGTATGCGTCTTGGCGTTCTCGCTATAAACGATGGTCTTATGACCGCTGAGCAGGTTGAGCACGTTAATCTTACTCAGCAGACGGTAGATAAGCTTTTCGGCGACCTCGCAGTAGACCTTGGCTATCTGAAACCCGAGGACGTTACTGCGCTTCTCGCAAAACAGCCTTCCGATTACCTGCTTCTCGGTCAGACTCTTGTAAACACAGGCGTTCTTTCTAACTCTGAATTTGAGTCGGCGATAAAGGGCTATAAGTCTAAGTATTCTATTTCCGATGACGATATTTCCGGCGACCAGAGTGATAAGCTCGCTTCACTTGTAAACGAGTTCTATCATTTCAGCACTGCGGAAAATGCTAAGATCTACACAAATTATACAACTCTATTGTTCAAGGGTCTTATCCGTTTCATCGGCGATGATTTTACTCCGCTGGAAGCATACGTTATCAAAAAAGCCGCCGCTCCCAGAATAGTTTCGCAGCGTATTTGCGGCGAGTACAGCGCTTATACCGCTATCGCAACGGGTGCTGATGAGTACTCAGCATTAGCAAAACGCTTTGCTAAAGAAGCGTATGTGAACGATGCAGAATTTGATGACGCCAGCGTAGGTGAATTTCTTAACGTCTGCAATGGTCTGTACGCAGTAAATGAGTCGAATGAATCGGGCGTTGAGCTTAGCCTTATCCCACAGCAGTTTACAAAGAACAGCTCGGAGGATCTTGCAAAAGACGCTTTCTGCATTCCTGTACAGTTCACGTTCGGTGAGATAGAGATCATCGTTTCCATCTGACCCGATAGAAAATAATCAAACAATTATCATCGGCGCAGAGCTTCTCAAAGAGTTCTGCGCTGTTTTGAACGGAGAAATACTATGAGCATATTACAGTTTAAAACGGCTAACTGCAAAAATTGCTATAAATGCGTGCGCTATTGTCCCGTAAAATCAATCAAAGTTGAAAACCATCAAGCGAAGATCATAGAACAGGACTGCATACTCTGCGGCAACTGCACCACGGTCTGTCCCCAAAATGCTAAAGAGGATATTTCCGACATTCCTAAGATAAAAGCTGTCATGGCCGAGAAAAAGCTTATCGCGGCGGTAGCACCCTCTTTCTCAGCGTATTTCGGAGGGTGTGGTCTTGCGGATATGTCGAAATCCTTGAAATCGCTGGGCTTTTTCGCCGTTCGTGAAACGGCGGAGGGCGCGTATATCGTAAAGACCCGCTATGAAAAGGACGAGCTTTCGGCGGGCGATGAGCCGGTTATATCTTCGTGCTGTGCGACCATTGACCTGCTCATAGAGAAATATTACCCGCTAGCGCTCAAATATCTTTCGCCTATACAAACGCCTATGCAGGTGCATTCTCAGCTTTTGCGGCGCGAATACCCCGAAGCGGCGGTGGTTTTTATCTCCCCGTGCATTTCCAAAAAGTCGGAGTGTTCAGACGGCGTAGGCGCAGACTACTGCATTACTTTTGATGAACTGGAAGATTGGTTCGCCGAGGCAGGTGTTAATATCGAGCAGTTGCAGAATACTGAAAAGGCGATGTTCACCCGCCAATTTCCGATGAGCGGCGGCGTTCTCGGAAGTATGAAGAAAACTGCCGGTCGTTCGTATCTTTTTGTTGATGGTATAGAGAAATGCCGCAGTGCGCTCGATGAGATCATATCCGGCGGTCTGCACGGCTGTTTTGTTGAGATGAACGCCTGCGATGGCGGCTGTATCGGCGGCCCATCATTCCGCCGTAAAAAGATGTCGGGTCTGACCTCGCGGCTTGTCACCGAAAAGACGGCTGGCGATGATTATTCCAGTGATTTTAATATTAACTATCCTTACCCGATAGACCGCGAACTTACCGATATGAGCGCCCATCGACGTGTCCCGGGCGAAAAGCAGATACAGGGCATACTCAAAAAGATGGGCAAGCTTACCCCTGCTGATGAACTTAACTGCGGTATGTGCGGCTATTCCTCGTGCCGCGAAAAGGCGCTTGCTGTCTACGAGGGTAAGGCTGAGATAAGTATGTGTATGCCGCTGATGAAAGAGCGCGCGGAAACGCTTTCAGACAGCATTTTGAGCATCACGCCAAACGCAATAATCGCCGTTGATATGGACTTGAATATTTCGCAGATCAACGCGGCGGCTTGCCGTATGTTTTCCGTCACACCTCAGCAGGCGGCGGGAATGCCCGTGTCTGAAATTCTCGACGAATTCGACTTTGTGGAGATGATAGCGGGCGAAAAAACGGCAATGACCAAGCACAGCTATCTCGCGCAGTACAACATCTACATAGAGCAGGAGTTTCGTTTCGATAAGGCGACGGGCATAGTTATCTGCATAATGAAGAATATCACTCAGAGCCGTCAGCGTCACAACAACGTCATGAAAGCGAAAGTTCAGGCGGCAAATATGGCGGACGAGATCGTGGAAAAGCAGCTTCATGTAGTTCACGAAATAGCCGCTCTGCTCGGTGAAACTGCGGCGGAAACAAAAGCCGCGGTGCATAATTTGAAAGAAACGATAATGATGGACAGCGAGGACAGCGGAGGAGATGAAAAATGAGCGATATACTTTTTCCCGACATTGGCCAATGCAGTCTTATCAAGCATAGTGAGAGCATTTGCGGAGATTTTTACTACGTCCTGCGCGACGGCGATAGAATGACAGCCGTGCTTTCCGATGGACTGGGCAGCGGCGTAAAGGCGAATATCCTCGCAACGCTGACATCGAAAATCCTCAGCACGCTTATTGCCCGCGACCTGCCGCTTGACGAGTGTATCTACACCGTGGCTTCAACGCTTCCGATGTGCAGTGAGAGAAAGATCGCCTATGCAACTTTTACGGTCTTGCAGATAGAGGGCAGCACGGCGTATCTTGTGCAGTATGATAACCCTTCGGCGATTCTTCTGCGCGGCGGCGAGAGCGTTCAGTACAAAAAAGACGTTCATTTCTACGCAGAAAAGCAGATCTACGAAAGCCGTTTTGAATTGCAGGACGGAGATATGATCCTGCTTATGAGCGATGGCATCGTCAACGCAGGCATGGGCAAAAACGCTTCATCCGGCTGGAAAAGGGAAGAGGTTGAAACTTTCCTCGAGGGCTGGTGGTCACCGAAGCTTTCGCCAAAACGCGCGGCTTCCATACTTTGCGAAGCAGCGGAAGATCTGAGCCTGCGCTCACTAGATGATGATACTACCGTTATGGTCTGCAAAATGCGCCTCCGCCGCACGGCAAATCTGCTCATAGGCCCGCCGCATGACCCAAAGCAGGACGGGGAAATACTCGGTGAATTTTTCTCCAAACAGGGCATTCATATCATATGCGGTGGAACTACCTCTAAGCTTGCCGCCGCGTATCTGGATAAACCGCTTCATCCATTGCCTGACACTGCCACAGAAAAAGTACCCGCAATATCAGAATTGGAAGGTGCTGACCTTGTTACCGAGGGCTTCATAACCTTGCGTGAAACCGCCGCTATGGGCAGAAATTATCTCTCAAACGATATTTTCACTTTTGACACTGCAAAGGCTTCCGATGGCGCGTCACTGCTTTGCCGCGAGCTTTTCGAGAATGCCGACAGCATAAATATCTTTTTCGGAACGGCTGAAAACATCTCAAATGCTGACCTCAGCATGAACTTAAATGCCAAGCTCGCTCTCGTCGAAGAGATAGAAACTATGCTGAAAAAGCAGGGCAAAAGTGTAAATATAAAAATATGCTGAAAAAGACCGACTGCGCAGTCGGTCTTTGCTTTATCCAAGTATCTTTTTCAGATCTTCTTCGGGCGTGCTTATCGGCTTGATGTTGTATTCGTCAACTAGCGTCTGCAAAACATTCGGCGACACAAACGCCGGTATCGTCGGCCCGAGATAGATGTTTTTTATTCCCAGTGAAAGCAGCGTCAGCAGTATGCAGACGGCTTTCTGCTCGTACCACGAAAGCACCAGAGTAAGCGGCAGATCGTTCACGCCGCATCCAAACGCCTCGGCAAGCGCAAGTGCGATCTGTATGGCGCTGTAAGCGTCGTTGCACTGTCCGCAGTCGAGTATGCGCGGTATGCCCTCGATCTCGCCAAGATCAAGATCATTGATGCGGTATTTGCCGCAGGCAAGCGTGAGTATGATAGTGTCGGGAGGCGTAAGCTTAGCAAAATCAGTATAGTAGCTTCTGCTAGGCGAAGCTCCGTCACAGCCGCCGATGAGGAAAAAGTGCTTTATCTTTCCCGCCTTAACAAGCTCTATTATCTTTTCAGCGTGCGATAGCACCGCGTTGTGCGCAAAGCCGGTCGTGACCGTGTGTCCGCCGTTCATGCCAGTCATAAATTTATCTTCAGAATATCCGCCGCACTCAAGCGCTTTCTCGATAACCGGCGTAAAATCCTTGTCGTCGCCGATGTGCACAAGCTCTGGATATGAAACAACGGAAGTCGTGAAAACGCGGTCGCTGTAACTCTGACGAACAGGCATGATGCAGTTTGTAGTGAAAAGTATCGGCGCAGGGATATTGTGAAATTCGCTCTGCTGATTTTGCCAGCCTGTACCGAAGTTTCCTTTTAAGTGCGGATACTTTTTCAGTTCGGGATAACCGTGTGCGGGCAGCATTTCGCTGTGGGTGTAAATGTTTATGCCCTTCCCCTCAGTTTGCTCAAGAAGCAGCTTCATGTCGTGCAGATCGTGGCCGCTGACGACTATGAACGGCCCTTTTTCAATAGTTAGCGGCACTTCCGTCGGTACAGGTTCGCCGTATGCAGAAGTGTTCGCTTTATCGAGAAGCGCCATACATTTCAGATTGACCTTTCCCGTTTCCAATACAAGTGTAAGCAACTTTTTCGGGTCGCTCTCATCGGCAATTGCCCGTAGCGCCTTGTAGAAAAAGCCGTTTACCTCGCTGTCAGTCATACCTAGCGCGAGCGCATGATACGCATACGCCGCCATACCCTTGATACCAAAAAGTATCAGTGATTTCAGCGAGCGAGTATCCTCGTTAGCTTCCCATATCTTGCGCATATCCATCGCCGCTATCTCTTTACCGCCGAGCCGCGCTTTTTCAGCTTCTACCTCGCGGGTAAGCGTCATTATAGTTTCATTATTGAAATTAACGTTTGTAATAGTTGTGAAAAGCCCTTTCAGCATAAGCAGATCAGTATTTTTGTTTCTATCGCCGTTTTCAGCGGCTTTGGCCATAGCCGTAAGCATGCCTATAAGCTCGTCTTGGCGGTTGGCTGTATCGGCCTTTTTGCCGCAAACACCCGCTCTTCCATCGCAGCTTGTGTTGTGCGCCGTCTGCTGACACTGAAAGCAAAACATATCCTTCATTCGTATAATCCTCCCGTTATTATAGTGATATACGTATTATGAGTTATTTTAAAAATTTTATACCTTTAAAAAATTAAGTATGCAGCAAATACAGCGTGTATTATGTTATTCTTTTTTAATATTAAAGGAAAGTTTTTGCGTTATCTATGATGAATTAACATTTCGTTATGGAATATTAATTTATCTGTGCTATAATAATAGTAATGAAAGACTATGTTTCTGAGCTTTTCGGATTTGGCGATTTTTACTGAGAAGCAATCTTTCAGAAGATAGGAGTGGGAAATATGACTTTTAAAGAATGCCTGACAAATAAACTTAAAATATCTCTTGAAGCGCCTGAATGGTCTTCCGCTATGAAGCAAGCTATGGTCTGCTATAACGATCTTGAAAATCTCGAGTGCCTTGATGGTTTTAAATGCGAGGTCACGCAGAGTGGTATAGCAGGTTCGAGCATGATGTCTAAAAGAGAATGCGCAGTTATCTGCACCACAAAGGGCATATTCTTTTTGTGTCCCGCTATCGGAAACCTGCCATATGCCTGCCTTATCAAGCCTAGAGATATTCGCGTGGTGAGCTCTGAGAAAAGCTTGCTGAAAGCTACTGTTAATATCAAAACTAACGATTACGTTATGAAGATAACAGTTCCTAGAAAAGAAGGCTCGCCTCTTGAAAAGACCATTGATAAGGTCTACCAGATTTCTCTGAGATAATAGATATGTTAATTTTATGCAGATAAAATGTCTAAAAAGGGCGTTTTATCTGCTTTTGCTTTTTTCAGGACATTTTTAGCACGATATTTTTGGCTTTTGCCGCAATTTTTCATATTATAAATATTGACTATTGCCCGAAAAAATGATATAATATAAGAAATATGCAGATATATAATTGATGTAATGAATAAACAAGAGGTGCTTTTAAAATGCAGGTAAAACTTTTGACTTATACGCCTGAACCAGAAAAATATGTTGCTACTGCCGCAAAGCTTTGCTACGCTAATTCCGATGTAGATACTTTGCTTGACGGTCTCACTGATGAGAAAATAAAATCATTTGTAAATATGCTGGCAAGTATAGGTCACGAAAGCCCTCTGGAGCACGTTTCGTTTACATTCGCTATCGAGGGTATCTCGCGCGCCTGCTCGCACCAGCTCGTTCGTCATAGAATAGCTTCGTATTCTCAGCAGAGCCAGCGCTATGTAAGCTGCGACCAGTTCAGCTACGTTACCCCGCCTGAAATAGCGGCAGACCCCGAAGCTCTTGCAGCTTTTGAGGAGCAGATGAACCTTGCGGCTGAGTCGTACAGAAAAATAACCGCTATACTCGAAGAGAAGCATCTGAAAAATATGCTGGAGTCGGGCATGGACGAAAAGGCGGCGAAGAGAGCGGCTCAGAAAAAGGCGATAGAGGATGCGCGCTTTGTTCTGCCGAATGCCTGCGAAACAAAGATAATAGTTACTATGAATACAAGAACGCTCCTGCATTTCTTCCAGCTGCGCTGCTGCAACCGCGCTCAGTGGGAGATACGCGCCGTGGCAGACGAAATGCTGAGATGCGTTTCAAAGGTCGCGCCTGATCTTTTCAAGAACGCCGGTCCTTCATGCGTAAACGGCGTGTGCGGCGAGGGCAAAATGTCCTGCGGCAGAGCTGCCGAGATGAAGGCTTACTTTAAGGAGCTTAAAAATGAAAAATAAGGGCAGACTAATAGTTATAGAGGGGCTGGACGGCTCTGGCAAAAGCACTCAACTGGAGCTGCTTTATGACAGGCTTGTCAAAAGCGGCAAAGATATTATGAAGATCAGCTTTCCCGATTATAACGAGCGCTCGTCGGAACTGGTAAAAATGTACCTGAATGGTGAGTTTTCGTCAGACCCCGCCGATGTGAATGCTTACGCGGCTTCAACGTTTTACGCTGCCGATAGATACGCCAGCTATATGCGCTTTTGGAAAGCGCCTTACCTCGCTGGAAAAGATATTCTTGCGGCAAGATATACTACTTCAAACTGCATTTATCAGATGACTAAGCTGCCGAAAGAGCAGTGGGATAATTACCTTGCGTGGCTCGAAGATTACGAGTACAGCAAGCTCGAGCTGCCGAAGCCCGATATGGTGATCTTTCTCGATATGCCGATCGAGATCTCGCAGCGGCTGATGTCTGAAAGATACGGCAGCGATGAAGCAAAGAAAGATATTCACGAAAGCAACGTGAAGTTTTTACAGCAATGCAGACAAGCTGCGCTCTTCACAGCCGAAAAACAAAGTTGGAAGATAGTGCCTTGCAGCGATGGTGAAAAGCCGCTGCCGCTGGAAGCTATCAGCGATACCCTTTTCGATACGCTTTCTGCATTATATTAACAGATCAAGAAGGTAAAACTAATATATGTTTGATTTCAGACCTATCGAGATAGCCGACAGGGATAGGATAAACGCCTGTTTGGCGGTATCTGATTACAGGGGCTGCGAATACAGCTTTGCAAATAATCTTGCATGGCGCAGACTTGCAGATACGGTGATAGATTTTTACAATGATTTTTATATAAGCTGTTCGTTTTACGATGGCGACCCGTATTTCACTTTTCCTACGGGCGTTAAAACTGACGAATCGGGCAGAGAAAAATATATAGAGCTTTTTGAAAAGCTGAAAAAATATACGGCGGATATGGGCAAGCCTTTTGCGCTGACCTCTGTTTCTGCCGAGGCAGTCGAATGGCTGAAAGAATATTACGGCGATTCGCTTAAAGTCGAAGCTGAAAGAGGCAGTTTTGATTATATCTATGAAAGCTCAGATCTTATAGTACTGAGCGGAAAAAAATACCACGGCAAGCGCAATCATATAAAGCGTTTTAAGGAAAATGACTGGAGTTTTAAGCTGCTTACACCCGATGATTTTGACGAGTGCACAGCTTTTGCTGCAGACAGCTATGACAGCTCGGATAAAAACGATTTTTCAGCCGCGGTAGAGCAGTACGCGATATATATCTTTTTCAAATATTACGACTATCTTGGATTGAAAGGCGGCGCGCTTTACTGCAACGGCAAAATGGCGGGCTTCACGATAGGCGAAAAGATAAATTCCGATACCTTTGACGTTCACATAGAAAAGGCTGATCCGAATATACAGGGCGCTTACCCGACGCTTTGCAATGAGTTTGCAAAAGCCGCGGCTTCGGATATAAGGTTTATAAACAGAGAGGAAGATCTGGATATAGAGGGGCTGAGAAGATCAAAGCTTTCTTACCGTCCTGCTTTTCTGCTTGAAAAATATACAGTTTTATTTTGAAGTAAATTTGTTCTGAAAGGAAGAATAATTATGGTATATGTTTTTTTGGCTAATGGTTTTGAGGAGCTTGAAGCGCTTGCACCCGTCGATCTGCTGAGAAGAGCAGGCGTAGAGGTAGCTACCGTAGGCGTAGGCTCTTCCAAGATAACCGCAGCGCATGGCGTTACCGTGCTTACTGATATTACTTCTGACGAGATCAAACTTAATGAAAAGCTTGAAATGATAGTTCTGCCCGGCGGCCCCGGCGCGGATAATCTTGAAAACTGCCCCGAAGTTCAGGCGGCGGTAGATTATTGCAGCGAAAACAACAGATACCTCGCCGCTATATGCGCAGCGCCTAAGATCTTAGGTCATAAGGGTCTGCTCGAGGGAAGATACTGTACCTGCTTCCCCGGCTATGAGAACGCAATGAAAAAAGCTAAGCCAAACGGCAGATCGGTAGTTGTAGACGGCAATTACATCACCGGCAAGGGTGCAGGCGTTTCGATAGAGTTCGGCTTGAAGCTTGTAGAAGTTCTCACTACTAAAGACAAAGCGGCTGCACTCAGTGCGTCGCTCCAGTTCAGACAGGCATGAGCATTTTAGACGAAAAGAAAGCGCTGAGAAAAAGGCTTCGCGCTGAGAGAGCCGATTTTTCACATAACGCTGAATATCTGAAAGGCGCTTCCGTGCAAATAGCAGAAAAGCTTTTCCAGACTGACGAGTATCAGAATTGCAGTACAATTTTGACGTTCATATCCACAGAAATAGAGGTAGACACTTCGCGAATTTTAGAGCGCGCTTTTGCCGATGGAAAAACAGTTGCCGCACCACGGTGCATAAGCGGAAAAAATGAGATGGATTTTTATGTTATCTCGTTTCTTAAAGATCTTGAACACGGCGCATACGGCATACTTGAACCGAAGCAAACCTGCGCCGCCGCAGATTTTTCTGTCGGAGCACTCTGCATAGTTCCTGGGCTTGCATTTGATCTTCGCGGACAACGCATAGGTTTCGGCAGAGGGTATTACGACAGATTTCTGAGCGTTTTCAAGGGCGTATCCTGCGGAGTTTGTTTTGACGAATTTCTGCTTGAAAATATCCCATGTGAAAATGTCGATCTTCCTGTCGATATACTTTTTACTCAAAGCAAAACATTACGCTTCAAATGATGTGTTGTAAAAGAAAGGAATACATATATGGAAAATAAAGAAAGCAAAAAGCTGCCGGATATAGATTTTGGCTCTGCTTCCAAAGCAATGCAGATGCCGAAACGCGCTCCATCGCAGCATAACGGCAGACCCGCGCAGGGCAGTGCAGGGAAGTCCTCCGGCGAAAGACCACGCCGTCCTATGAATAATAGACCTGATGCTAACGAGAACCCCGTACATAAAAAACGTTCCGCCCCGAACGCTGACGCGCCAAAGCAGGAGAAATCCAAAACTGCTGAAACGCCCGTTAATGAGCAGGATGAAGCGGCGGTACGCGTGGCTAACGAACGTATTACAAAGCATGAAGCTATGCTCGATAAGGCTTTTTCTGAGATCGAAGAAGAAAAATCAGAAGAAGCTGCAAAGGCTGAGGAAAAATCCGCTGAACCTATTATAGATTCGGCAGAGGAAATCACGGACAAGCCGGTTGAAAATGATGAAAAAAAGGCATCTCCCCTTGAATTTCACAATGATTATTCATCGCCTGAGCGCAAACCCGGCGGCAAAAAGAAAAAAAAGAAAAAATCCAAAAAGAAAAAGCGCGTGAGATTCAACGGCTCGATAGTCGGCGGTCTTACAATTACAATAGTTGTTATCTCTCTCTCGATCGTTCTTGCTACCAGTGCCATCTCACTTGGCATGGAATATCTTGGCATAAATAAAACGGCTAACGAGATCACATTTAATATCCCCGAAGGCTCAAATAACGATGAGATCGCGGATATTCTTGTCAGCAAAAATATAATCACGAACAAAGATCTTTTTAAGGCGGCGCTCAAGATCAAGAAACCTGCTGCCCTTTACCCCGGTGACATCACTCTTCGCCCAAACATGAGCTACCCCGATATTATCGAAAATCTTGCGACCATGCGCGAGTCTTATGAAACCGTAAGCGTTACTATCCCTGAGGGCGCAACTCTTCTTCAGGTCGCAAAAAAGCTTGAGAAGAAGGGTGTTTGCTCGGCTGACGATTTCCTCTTCCAGTTCAACGCCGACCTTGATATGGACGTTGACAAAAAGATCACCCACAGCAGCGATGCATATTACGCTATGGAAGGCTATTTCTTCCCAGATACATATGAGTTTTATGTCGGCGACTCCGCTTTCAATGTAACTCAGACGGTAAGAGAACACTTTGCTTCAAAAATCACCGACGATATGTACAAGCGTATGGATGAGCTTGGAATGGACTTGAACGAAGTAATTACCCTTGCATCTATCGTTCAGTGGGAGTCCGGCTCGGTCGAAGATATGCCGCGCGTTGCTTCGGTATTTATAAATCGTCTGAACGACCCCGACACTTTCCCAACTCTTCAGTCTGATGCTACTAAAAACTACGTCAAAAAAGTTATCAAGAAAGTTGAAACCTCCACCGCGATGATAGACCATTACACCAATTGCTACGATACATATGTATGTATGGGTCTTCCCGCAGGCCCTGTCTGCAACCCAGGTCTTGACGCAATAAATGCGGTTCTTTATCACGAAGATACTGATTATTACTACTTCTGTAACAATCTCGAAACCGGTGAGAGCTTCTTTGCGGAAACATATAAACAGCATAAGAAAAATCTTAAAAAGGCAGGTCTTAGCGAATAATGGCAGTTATCGGAAATAAATTTGCATACACCCGTCCGCTTGAGGTGCTTTCTCCCGCAGGCGATATGGAAAGGCTGGAGGCTGCACTTGATTTCGGCGCTGATGCTGTGTACCTAGGCGGAAAAATGTTTGGTATGAGGGCGGCTTCGCCAAACTTCACTGCCGAAGAACTGAAAATTGCCTGTGATAAGGCTCACGCCATCGGCAAACGTGTCTACTTGACCTGCAATACTCTGCCGCGCAACAGTGAAATTGTCGGCTTTGAGGGTTTTGTGAAAGATGCTTGCTCCGCCGGAGTGGACGCGCTTATCGCCAACGACATCGGCGTTTTTGCGATGATAAAGCGCTATGCGCCTGATATGGAGATACATATGTCCACACAAACGGGCATAGTAAATTATGCCACGGCAACAGAATTTTACAATATGGGAGCAAAGCGCGTTGTTCTTGCGCGTGAACTTTCGCTTGAAGAAATAGCCGAGATTCGCGCTAAGACCCCGAAAGATCTTGAGATCGAGGTTTTCGTTCACGGCGCAATGTGTGTTAGCTTTTCGGGTCGCTGTCTGCTTTCGCAGTACATTATAGATCGCGACGCGAACAGGGGGGCCTGCGCTCAGCCTTGCCGCTGGGGCTATCATCTGATGGAGGAAAAACGCCCAAACGAGTTTTATCCCGTTTACGAGGATGAAAGCGGAACGTATATACTTAATGCCAAAGATCTCTGCATGATCGACCATATCGACAAGCTTGCTGAGGCAGGCGTTGATAGCTTTAAGATCGAGGGCAGGGCTAAATCTTCCTATTACGTTTCGGTCATTACAAACGCTTACAGGCGCGCTATGGACGAGTTTTTGCAGAACCCGAGCAATTTCAAGCTCTCGCCGTGGATACATGACGAGGTTTTCAAGGTCAGTCACCGCGCTTACTGCACAGGATTTTTCTTCGGTCACCCGAAAGATTGCCAGTATTATGAAAATAGCGGTTATATCCGTGATTGGGACGTTGCTGCGATAGTTACGGGTTACGATGAGGAAAAGGGCGCAATAGAATGTGTTCAGCGCAATAAGTTCCTCCGAGGCACACAGCTTGAAGCTCTTGAGCCCGCCAATTCGCCAGTAATGCTTTCAACTGACGAGATCTTTGATGAAAAATTCGAGCCGATAGAAAGTACTTGCCACGCGGCAATGACATTCTATATCAAGAGTGAACGCAAGTTTGCTAAAAATACCATTCTGAGGTTTGAAAGAATATAAATAAAAAGCGAAATGTAAAGGGAAGTGTTGAATATCCCCATACATTTCGCTTTTCTTCTATTTTTTTTCTATTTTTTCGTCAGCCAATGGCGAAGATTGAGCGGCTTTTTCAAGCTCGCTGCTGCTTAGATGTGTGTATATCTCTGTCGTGGCAATGCTTTTGTGTCCGAGAAGGTCTTTCAGCACCAGCGTATCGACACCGCCGTGCTGATAAAGCAGCGTTGCCGCGGTGTGGCGTAGTTTGTGCGTGGTCACGCCCGTGTTTTGCAGTCCGGCAGCTTTAAGGCAGTTTTCAACGATCTCCTGAACGCGCCGCTTCGAGATCCTGTTTTTCTTTGCGGAAAGAAACAGTGCGTCAGTCGTTGTAACATTCAGCGCGTTGCGGTACGGCAGATAATCTCTGATAGCGTTCACACAGGCGTCGTTCATGTACACGATGCGCTCCTTGCGGCCTTTACCGAAAAGCCGAAGCGTGTTATTTTCAAAGCTGACGTCGCCGATATTCAGCCCGACAAGCTCAGAAAGCCGCATTCCGCAGTTTACAAAAAGCGTTATAATGCAGTAATCGCGTTCGGTGTGCTTTGTCTCGATAGAACGCAAAAGTTGTTGTGTTTCTTCAAGCGTCAAAAATTTCGGCAAAGCTTTCTTCACACGAGGGACTTCAAGCTCGCTGAGTGGGTCGGAAGAAAGCAGCTTCGATTTGTTATAGAGATACGAGTAAAACTCTTTCAGTGCCGTAGTTTTGCGCGCACGCGTTACAGCTTCGTTACCGCGCTCAGTTTTAAGCCAGCTCATGTAATTGTAAGCGTCCATCAGCGTGAAGCTTTTGAGATATTCTAGAGGCACATTTTTCACGTGAATCTTTTCCCACTCAGAATCTTTAGGCTCGTCGCCGTGCTGTATTTTCAAGTACCTAAGAAAGCAACGTATATCAAGAAAATAAGCCTCTTCGGTGCGGTCGCCGCGGTCTTTGATCACCTTTATGTATGTCAAAAACTCGCGCAGATAATCTGGACATTCGTCAATGTATTCTTGCTTCAATTTATAATTCCCCTTTTTATCACTTCTCTTAACCGCACTAAAGTTTCATTTAGTGCGGTTTTGCATATTACTATTATACCACTTTCCTTTAAGCCTGTCAAGCCCTTTTCACTATATTTTCATCTAACAATGTGTGTTTTTATATTGATTACCGCGCCGAAATATGCTATAATTAAAGAAAATCAAAATGAAAGGTCAGAATTATGAGATCAACTAAATCCGCAGCACTGATCTGCGCTGCTGTACTCGTGCTTATGTCCATGAGTGCCTGCAGCAAATCAGAAACCGCAAAAACAAATTCGAGCAATGCTGATTCATCATCCGCTAAATCCACTGATAAGAAACTCGACGTTTATCTTTCGTCTGATGGTACGCCTTATTACTTGGCTGACGACGGCACGAAAATGAATCTCTACGCATATGCCGATGAGGATGACGATACAGCCGAAGACGAAGCTTCCGCCAATTACATTTATGACAAGTACGATGTTGATGGATTGAAATTCGACATTCCTGAGGGTTGGTTTGCCGATACAAGTTTCGGTTCACCTATGCTTCTCCAGCAGGCAGATTCTGATGATGAGATCAATTATGATGAGTCTATCGCGATCGTAGATACGGAAAATGTTTTTGATTCGGACAATGGCAAGGTCACTAAGAAAACCGTTAAGAGCTATTTTGATAATTATCTTGATTACGGATATTATACCGATTATAAAATTTCTGAAACCGGCTCGATGAAGGTCAGCGGAGTTGATGCAAATTATTACGACGTTATAACGACCATTTCTTCGGCTCTTACAAACACTGACAGTGATGAAAACGCTGAACCGGTAGTTTGCAAAACGCGTTACATAATCACCGATGAAGATACTTCGCACTGCATGATCCTTTCAGCGCTAGATAACGATGAATCGTTTGGCAGAGTTGTCGAGGCGTATGAGAAGATGGCAGGTTCTCTCGAACTTCCCTCTTAAAATCTCTTAATTTTTTATGAACAAATACTGCCGGCTATTGACTTCCCGTATTTTTTGTGATATAATAAATAAGCATTAAAAATATGGGGTTATAGCTCAGTTGGTAGAGCGCTTGCTTCGCATGTAAGAGGTCAGGGGTTCGACTCCCCTTAGCTCCACGTAAAATACCGCAGAAATCCAGCAAATCTAAGGGTTTCGGCGGTATTTTTGTTTTTAACAAATTGTTTTAAATCGACTGAAATGCTGTGAAAAACCGTGGAATCTCGTGTAAATCACACCGTAGTAACGCCGATATAATGATATTTTATCATTTTCGACTAATCTGCTATTGTATTTTACATGAGAAAGTGATATAATGAGGATATGAATTTAACAGATCGGAATTATGTGAGGTTTAACAATGAAATATATTCTTCTACACGGTATGGGACAGAACGCTTCGAGCTGGTATAAAACGATTTCCCATCTCCCTGATACGGCAGAAACTGTCTGTCCTGAGTTAAGCAATTTTTTTAGCGAGGATAACTGTAATTACAGCGAAATGTATTCTTCATTTTGTAGATACTGTAATAGGTTTTCCGAACCGCTTGATCTCTGTGGACTTTCGCTCGGTGCTGTGCTTGCTCTAAATTACGCTATCGATTTTCCACAGAAGGTAAGCTCTCTTATTCTTATTGCACCGCAGTATAATATGCCGAAATTTCTGCTTAAGGTGCAAAATGTGTTGTTCAAATTTATGCCGGAAAGTCAGTTCAAGGATATAGGTTTGAAGAAAAAAGATTTTATCACACTGACAAATTCAATGATGGATATTGATTTCACAAATAGCCTTAATAATGTGAATTGTCCTGTGGTTATCATTTGCGGTGAAAAGGATAATGTTAATAAAAAAGCGGCAATAAAGCTTGCAAAAGAGCTGCCAAATGCAAAATTCATTAGTATCAACAATTCGGGGCACGAGGTCAATCTTGATAATCCACAGGGGTTAGCTAACGCTATGATGATGTTATGATAACAGGAGTATGGGGATTTGCATTCGCATCTGTGTATTTATATACACATAACATACTTGTAGCAGCCATTATCCATTTCTTTACGAATATTTTTTTAAACATATCAATATTCATATCTGACTTGAACGATTCGCCGCTTTTTATGATTCTTGATAATTATATGCAGTGGGTGATGCTGGCTGCTATTTTGATAGTGGCAGTTGTATTTCTTTATAAGAAACCGGTCAGAGAATGAAATACTCAATCTGCTATTGTATTTTGCATGAGAAAGTGGTATAATAAAAATGTAAAATCTGAAAAAGGATATGGTATGATTTGAAAGCTATAATTAAAAAGAGCAGACCGAAAGTTCTTGCCGCTAATCTGTCGGGTCAGAATCTCTCGGCATTGCAAAATACTTCGCAGAAGTTTTCGGCTGACGTGATAACGGTCGAAGATCAGCAGATTGCTGTCTCAGCAGCGCTTGGCGAAACCTCGGCTGAGTGCTCGGATAAAGGCAAATATGCTGACAGCAACGCAGAATTTTTGCTTTTTGCAGGCTTTGACAGAGCCGCGCTAAATAAATTTTTGGACGAGCTTAATAAAGTGCGGGCAAATGTTGATCTGAAAGCCATGTACACGCCTAACAACCGTAACTGGTCGGTGGCGCATCTTATCGACGAACTTGAAAAAGAACACAAGCAAATGACTGGCGGCGATGTAAATGGCTAAGGGTAAAAACAAGCGCCTTTACGGTATAATTTGCATAATCTGTTCGGCGTTCTGCTTCGCGTGGATGAGCACGTTCGTGCGACTCGCGGGCGACCTGCCGTCTATGCAAAAGGCGTTTTTCCGAAATTTCGTTGCGCTGTTTTTCGCACTGATAATGCTGAAAAAGATGCACATACCACTGAAATGTCACGATAAAAAGAACCTCCCTGCCCTGCTGATACGCTCCTCGCTCGGCGCGCTGGGAATCGTCGGCAACTTTTACGCGGTAGATCATCTGGTGCTTTCCGACGCTTCGATGCTCAACAAAATGTCGCCGTTTTTCGCGGTTCTGTTCTCATTTTTGTTCTTAAAAGAAAAGCTCACGCCGTTTCAAGGCGCAACGGTTCTTGTGGCGTTCATCGGCAGTTTGTTTGTAATAAAGCCCTCTTTTTCGGGATTTTCTTCGCTGCCCGCATTTGCCGGGCTTTTCGGCGGTATCGCAGCGGGTGCGGCTTACACGGCGGTCAGATATTGTGGAAATCACGGTGAGAAAGGCCCGTTCATAGTAGCCTTTTTCTCAGGATTTTCAAGCCTTTTCTTCCTGCCGTGGCTGATACTTGATTACCACCCGATGACGCTTAATCAGCTGCTTTGTCTGCTTGGCGCAGGTCTTGCGGCTGCCGGCGGTCAGTTTTCCATCACAGCAGCGTACACTTACGCTCCCGCCAAAGAGATCTCGGTCTACGATTATACGCAGCTTATCTTTACGACTATAATCGGCTTCGTACTCTTTTCTGACAAGCCTGACTTTTTCAGTATAATCGGATACATAATAATCGTTTCAACTGCGTTCGCTTCGTTTAAATACAATCAAAAGCACGCTTGACACGGCGGAAATTACATGGTATAATAAAAGCAGGTTGAAAAACTACAAACAAATGAAAAAGGGGTGCTTAATTTGAAAAAGGATCTATTTGATTATATCTGGACTGATAAAAAAAGAACGCTTTTCGGTCTGCCATTGTCTTTTACCAGATATTTTCTTACGGAAACGAAATTTATCACACGCAAGGGTTTCTTGAGCGTTGAAGAGGATGAGCTTGAGCTTTACAAGGTCACCGATAAGAAGCTTGTAATGCCTTTCGGTCAGCGCATTTTCGGCTGTGCTACGATAGTTCTCCACGTCAGAAATGATGTTGACACGCCTGTTAAGGAGATCAAGTCGATAAAGAACGCGCGCAAGGTACTCGAAATGATCGATAAGCAGATCGACATGAACAGAGATAAGTATAATATCCGCGGCAGAGATATGTACGGCGGAGAACCGCATCACGGAGAAATGGAATTTAATGACTACGATCCGATGTGATCGTGACGCCTGCGCATTTAGTGCAGGCGTTTTTTCGGAGTAATATGGATATTAAAGATTTTACAGACCTGCAAGAATCGTGGGAAGCGCTAAAGACCTCTTCTCTGCCCGTCTGCATTTACGGTACGGGCAATGCCTGCGAGCGCATTTTGGAGCAGTTTGAACAGCGCGGCATATTTTGTAGCGGCATTTTTGCAAGCGATGGCTTTGCAAGAGGACAGATTTTTCATGGATACAAAGTTGAAACGCTTTCACAAATAGAACAACGCCTGGGCGATATAGTGGTCTGCTGTGCTTTCGGAAGTTCCCTGCCCGATGTTATGCGGCAGATAAGGGACATTGCAGCAAAACATAAGCTTGTTTTTCCCGATCTGCCTGTTGCGGGTGATGAGCTGTTCTCAAAGCGTGGATTGCTCGAAATGTTTACTGATGTTCAGAATATGAGCAAATTATTTGCAGATGATCTTTCTGTACAAACGTTTATAAACGTGCTGAAATTCAAGATGACGGGCGATATTTCATTTTTGGATAACGTTTTCAGCAGCGACAAGACGTCAGATATTATCGCTCTTGGCGATGACGAAATATACGCAGACCTCGGTGCTTACACCGGCGACACGGCGGAAGAGTTTATCCAAAGCGTTGGCGGAAAGTACAAGCGCATTTACACTTTCGAGCCTGACAAGCACAATTTTAGAAAGTGTGTGCGGCGGCTGATGAAGTACGATAATATCACTATGATAAACGCCTGTGCATGGTGCACCTGTGGGCAGCAACGGTTCAGCCAAAGTTCTGGCAGACAGTCTAAGGTCGGCGACAAGGGCACGCTTATCGCCGCCAAAACGCTTGATTCTGCGGTCAGAAGCGGCGGATGTACACTGATAAAGTATGACGTCGAGGGCGCTGAGCGTGAGGCTCTGGCAGGCTCTGAAAAGACGATAACGCGCTTTCATCCGAAGCTTGCGGTATCGGTATATCACCGTCCGTATGATATGCTGGAGCTGACTGAGTACGTTCACAAACTGCTGCCGAACCACCGACTTTATCTGCGGCAGACCCCATATTACCCCGCGTGGGACACTATACTTTACGCTGTAAAATAAAAGACGGCTGTGCATTTTGCTGCACAGCCGTTTGTTTTATTGCTCATATACCGCACTCTTCGTAATCTTTCCACTTTTCATAATGCGCTTTATCCTCAAAATACTTGTAAAAAAGCAGAGCGATAGAAGCTATCACAAGCAGAAGTGCGCCGGTGAGTGTCCAGAATGATTTTTTCTTTGAATATTTTTCCACAATATGTCATCCTTTCGCCGCTTGGCAATTTATCTGTTTTTATTATAACATAATAATCAGCTGATGTCAATACAAGCTTTGTGAAAAAAATGGTGTAATTATGTTTGCGTAATGTCGCTTTCATCGTCTGTCAGCTGGTCATCTGCGGTTTCTTGCTCGGTGAGTTTGTCGAACTTTACAAGCGCGGCAAATACGTCACCGTCAATGTTTATGCTGAACTCGCCGCCGCAAGCCTCTGTGAAAGATTTTGCGATGGATAGTCCCAAACCGCTTCCGCCGTCGCTGCGGGATTTATCGCCGCGTGTAAAGCGCTCTGTGATCTCGCCGGCCGAAAACTTCATTTCGTATGACGAAACGTTCTTTACGCTTAGCAAATAGCGGTCGTCGTTCTCGCTAAGAGTAATGTAAATTCGCGTGTAATCCATCGAATATTTCAGTGCGTTGTCCAGCAGATTTTGTATCACGCGGTAAAGCTTCGCGCCGTCGCCCATGATAGGAGCGTGATTTGGGGCAATGTCGATACGCAGCTCTTTTTCCGATTGCAGAACTTTGTCCTCGTTGTCGGCGATAACTTGGCGAACCAATATCGCGAGGTCAAGGCGCTGCATCGAGATCTCCACGCCGCTCGCAGCTTTCGCCAACGAGAATACATCTGAAACTATATCGCGCAGCTTATTCGCCTTGCGGCTGAGTACTTTCACATAGTCCTGCGCTTCGTCGGGCAAATCGGTCTTGCTCAGCAGGTCTATGTAGCTGATTATCGAGGTTAGCGGAGTTTTTAGGTCGTGCGAAACGTTTGTGACAAGCTCGACTTTCAGCTTTTCCGACTGCACTTGCTTATCTACCGCCTGCTCTGCCCTGTTGGATACTTCTGATAGCTTTTTGTCCAGTGAATAAAGCTTTGAGCTTTCTTTCAGAATAGGTTCACATTTGCCCATCGTGTTGTCGCTGTCGTCAAGTATTTCATCAAGCTGGTGGTTAAGCTTCATAATGTCGCGGATAAGTTTTGCCGTATAGCCAACAAAATACGCAAACGTCAGCAGAAGCAAGATGTAGAACGCGTATATAGGCAAACTTATGTCAAAATAGGCTATGTGCCATATTATCGAAGCGACCGCGACCGTTATTATGCTGTGAATAATGTACTTTGTTTTTATGCTGAGCTTTCGGTAGCTTTTTACTATGCCGATGTTCGCTTTCTTTTCTTCTATGCGTTTGCGAAGAGGCAGCGTGCGGTCGTTTATCACGTTCAGCAAAAGCCGAGGTCTGCCACTCCCTTTGACGTGCGTCTTTATGATCTTGACATTTTTGTCATAAGCTATCAAGCAGATCATGAAGCTTAGGAAAGATATTAGCGCCGGCAGGCTCGTTTGTAATGGCGATACCTGAAAGCCGTAATATGAAAATCCGTATGATATAGATAAGCATAGCAATACTACGCCTGCCACTATCGCTAATGCGGAAAAGTCGGGTTTGAAAAGGCGGTCGAAAAATGTGATCTGATCGTCCTTGTACTTTTCAGCCTTGCGAGCCGCGGTGATTATCGCAAATGTCAGCGCCGAACCTATGCTGAGTATGCTCAGGCATATCCACACTACGTTGAGTATGTCGTATTGTTTCTGATATTTCGTTATCAGTGCCGCCGAGGTCGTAGCTATGTCAGTTTTCGGCGACATGAATACTGTCAGTTTCGAGGTATCTAGTGACTCAAAATAATAATTCGGAAAGCTCTCAAGGTCAGTCCATACGCCAAATTTATTCAGCGCGCCACCCTCCTGCGAGCAGGCTTTTTTGTATTCTGCTGACCCGGGATACATCGTGATCTGCGAAGTCGTTACGGTCTGGTAACTGCCATCTGCGTCCTCAAGGTCACCGTATTCGTACATCACGGAGTCCTCATCGTAATAAAGCTCGCCGGTATCATCGTCAAGGCGCAAATACGAATTATAATCGCTGGAATCATTCGGATAGCTGTAAAGCACGTTATCGCCGCTTGGTGAAAAGCAGATAGTATATCTGTCGATAAAGTCTTTATTAGCCGCGCCCAGCATCAGCTTGTCCGAGTCAATGTACTCCGAAGTCAGCTTGTCTGAGCTGTCCTGATCTGCTTCTGTATAATAAACTTCCGTTTTGCCTAAGCCGCTTTCGTCATGCAGCGGCTTTGTCTTTATCTTGTTGTTCTCTCGCAGATAATAGCTTTTATCGTACATATTCATGATATTGGCAAGACGATTTTTTTCGCTCATTTCGTCTACACCCTCTATGTTTGTAAGATATTCGCCATCGTACTCAACGTAAAAGTAAAAGTAGCTGCTGTCGATATTTGTTATATTGTAGTGCGACTGGTCTACGTTTACTCCCCTGCTGCTCGCGTTTTTTATGCCGAAAACGTCCGAGGCTTTCATATCAAAGTTTGAAAGCGACTGATACATCTGTTCGTATAGCGTCGGAGTGCCTTTGTAAGCGCCTTTAGAGCAGTTGCTAAGGTAGATAGTGCCCAACGTACAAAGGTCTGAATAAACGGCGTTGCGACATATATTGGCGCGAAACTGTCCTTTCTCTTTGGGCGTCATATCGCTGTCGCCCTCGGTAGCGTAATCTGAAAAAGCTCCTTCGTCGTCCGCGCTTGCATAAAAGTATCTGGCGTTAGATGCCAAAGGCTGTATGGCGACAGCCGCCGCAGCAGAAAGCGCGGCGATGAAAGCAAAGGAAGAACGCAGCTTATTTCTCTTTATATTCTCAATGATTTTTTTCAAGCTTGTATCCTACCCCCCATACCACCTTTATGTACTTCGGATTTTTCGGGTTGATCTCGATCTTTTCGCGCAAGTGGCGAATGTGCACCATTACGGTGTTCTCGACCGCGAAAGCTTCTTCATTCCATACATTGGTGTAAATTTGCTCGGCAGAAAATACCCTGCCGGGATTCTTCATAAAAAGCTCGATTATTTTTAGCTCTTTGGCGGTAAGTCGAACAGGCTCTCCATCTACGCTCAGAGTCTTTTCATTTATATCATACTCCAGCCCGCCAACTGTGATAACATCCGTTTTTGATTCCGCAGATTCGCTGCCGAGAGATGTGTAACGTCTAATACTTGATTTAACTCTCGCAGCCAGCTCTGAAGGGCTGTAAGGCTTGGTAATGTAATCATCTGCGCCAATTGAAAGACCAAGGACCTTGTCGCTCTCTTCCGACTTTGCCGAAAGCACGAGCACAGGAATATTTCTCTTTTCCCTGATCTTCATTATTGCAGACAGGCCGTCGAGATTTGGCATCATTATATCTATTATAACCAGCTTTATCTCGGGGTTCTCAGCAAGCGCTTCAAGTGCCTCTAAGCCGTCGTAGGCTTTTATAACCGAGTATCCCTCGAGCTCAAGCAGCTTTGCTATCGCCTTTACAATATCTCTGTCGTCGTCTGTTACCAAGACCTGAATTTTTTCCATCTCTATTGCTCTCCTTTGTTTCAGGCGGCTTGTCTTTTCTCCGCCGATTATTATTTTAAACCCGCATTCTTAAATACAAGTGGACGTTATTCTTAAATTTATCTTAATTAAACTATCCGCATTTATAATTATATCAGCATATTTTCGGCGTGTCAAGTGGATATAAAAAGCGCCCCGAAGCAGATCGGAGCGCTTTGAAATAATTCTTATGAAATTTACTGATTAAGCTCAGAAAGACGCTTGTTCATATCCTTGATCTCAGAATCAACAGTAGCGGAGTACTGCTCGCGGATCTGTGCCCATGTAGGCTGGTTGCCGTCCTCATCGGTGCTTGCAACAGCGCCGTAGATGTAGTCGGCAAGCTTCTGGTTTCCATCGAAGGATTTCTCGTCGCCGAGGGTGTTGGAGATACCGAATATGTAGTCGAAGATCATCATGTAGTCGTCGGAAATTACGTCTGAGCGTACATTGTACATTTCTTCAGTCCAGTAAGGATTGTTCTCCATGAATTTTTCCTTGTTGGTCTCAGCGTACTTAGGATCAGTCTTGGCAACGCGGTTACACTCAAACCAGCACTTTACAGCGTCAGCCTTGTCAGAACCCTTTACCCACATATAAGCCGTCATGTTTGAAGTAGTGATCTTCTGCGGGTTATCGTCGCTTGCGGGTATCGGCACGATAGCCCAGTTGTCGCCTTCCTTAGGACCGCTGTTGCCTGTGTAAGCCCAGTCGCCCATAGCGTAGAAGAGGCAATTCTGCGAGAAGCAATCGCTTGCAGAGCCTATCCAGCCGCCGAGTATAAGACCCTTCTTATTCATATCGTAAAGCATATTTTCTGCCTTTTCGATGTCGGGGTCTTTCAGGTTGTTTACAAAAGTATTTGAATCTGCATCGTACTCAACAAGACGTTTTCCGGTCTGCTGAACGAAATGGTTCTTAAAGAAGCCGTTTACGCCGTAGCGCTCAGTATCGGAAGCGTTGCCAACGTAGTCGGTCATGATGTTTTCCCATGCGCTCCATGTCCACTCACCATCGAGATAGAGCTGGTAAGGATCGTCAAGACCCTCAGACTCGATAACGGAATTATCGTAGCATAGCATAGCGGAAGCTTCGTAGCCTACGGGAGCAACATAGTGCTCACCCTTGAGTACGAACTGGTCTGCAACGTTCTTGGTTGGCGACCAAAGATCGCTTTCAAAGTCTACTATGGAGTCTATCGGCTGATACATCTCACGTACTATCTGCGAGGGGAACGCTATCCATTCATACTTGAAGATGTCGGGTACATCCTTATTTGCTGTTATAGCAGCTGCAAGCTTGTCGAAACGCTCATCGTGAGTAGTAGCGCTGTACTTTATCGAGCCGCCTCTCTTCTGGAAAAGAGTAAGCTCGGTAGATGTTTCGGGATTGCCTGCGGTGGGGTTGAGATCTCCCTCGCCGAGGTAAAGCAGCTCGGTAGCCGAGCCATCAGGAATAGCGGAGATGTTTTCATCGTCTTCTACCTTTACATTGTTGGTAGCTTCAAAGCTTGAGGAATCTTTATCTTCCTTTTTGCTTCCGCAGGAAGCAGCGGAAAGTGCCATTGCCAAAGCAAAAGCTCCTGCGATAACGCGCTTGTAATTCTTCATCTGAATATCTTCCTTTCAAAATTTATCAGTTGCCCTGCTTAGAGATATATGTCTTGATAGCTTCGTTGATAGCTTTCAGCTCGGTATCTACCGTAGCGGAGTAGGTCTCTCTCAGTTCGCTCCATGTGTACTGGTGACCGCTGTCGTCAGTCTTGTTGGTGAACTCATAAAGTTTTCTTGTGATAGAGTTTCCGTCCTCGTTAGAGTTATCGTCAGAAAGTGTGCCCGAAATGCCGTAGCCGTAGTCAAATACCTGCTTGTACTCGGTCGAAGAAGCGTCGAGGAATACCTGATACATATCCTCTGTCCATGCGGGATTTGCGTTGAGGAATTTTTCCTTGCCGTTTTCACGATATGTAGCGTCAGTATTGGCAATGCGGCAGCACTCGTACCATGTCTTTACAGCTTCGCTCTTGGTAGAACCCTTTACCCACATATAAGCGAGCATATCGGAAGTCATGTACTTTTCATCGGTGTTAGGATCAGATGGGATAGGAACTACTCTCCAGTCGTCGCCTTCTTTAGGACCGTTGTTGCCGGTCATAGCCCATGTACCCATGCAGTAGAAGAGTGTATTACCATCTTTAAGAGCGTTGTTTGCGTTGCCCTTCCAGTCTGTATCTACAAATCCCTTTTTACCTATATCGTACAGCAGATTCTCTGCGCGCTCGATGTCAGGGTCGCTGAGATTGGAAACAAAAGTATTGGTTTCTTTATCGTAATTTATCATGGTCTTGCCGGTCTGCTGGATAAGCTGAGTTTGGAACCAGCCGTTAATACCATATCTTGTCTGTCCGTCAGTTGCGTTAGAGCAGAAAGTATTCATCATATCGTACCATGTATCCCAGTTCCACTCGCCGTTCTGATAAAGCTCGTACGGATCGTCAAGACCTTCGTTTTCGATAACTGAGTAATCATACATCATAAGAGTTCCGACTGAGAAGCTGATAGGCGCTACATAATGCTCACCGTTAAGTACGAACTGGTCAGCAGAATCCTTAGTATCTTTCCATAGGTCGGAATCGAAATCAACTATGCTGTCAACAGGCTGGTACATATCCTTAACTACCTGACAGGGGAAAGCGAGCCACTCATACTTAAATATGTCGGGCACATCTTTCTTAGACATGATAGCAGCAGCAAGCTTGTCAAACTTTTCGCTGTCGATAACCTGGCTGTATTTTACCTTGCCGCCCTTGTTGTTGAAAAGGGTCATCTCTACGCTCTTGTCCTGACCCTCCTTAGGGTTGAGGTCGTATGTACCCATCCAAAGTATCTCGTGGTCGGCGTCCTCAGGAATATCTTCGATAAGATCAGTGTCATTTACCGCTACTTTTTTTACAGTAGTAACTGCCGAATCATTTTTTGAAGAACCTCCGCAGCCTGCGGCACTGCATACGCACATTAAAGCCGCTGTGAGGGCGGCTATCTTTCTAAATTTCATAAGAATGGATCCTTTCTCTAAAAAATACGTTATGGTAAAACTGAATAACACAGTTTCATGTACAATAAACCATACATAAATTATAAAACATATTGTAATCGTTGTCAATACACATAAAAAACAAAATAACTCAGCGCTTTTTGTAAGATGTGTCTAAAAAAGCGTTTTCGATTTGTGCATAGTGAAAAATATATGTTCAAATATTAAACATAGGCTACTTGTTTACATTGTTTTCATGAGCAAAACGATCTACACACTGTAAAAAAAGAAAACCCACCATATTTTTCTGCATTGGTAGGTTTTCGTATAAAACAATTTTCTTTTCGCTCAGTTTTTCTCAGAATCGTTCTTTCTGATCTCGCCGCGTTTGATCTTTCCGCTTATAGTCTTAGGCAGTTCGTCTACAAATTCCACTATTCTCGGGTACTTGTACGGCGCGGTAGATCTCTTTACATAGTTCTGAAGCTCTTTCGCAAGCTCGTCAGACGGCTTGTAATTCTTTGTAAGAACGATCGTCGCCTTTACCACTTTGCCGCGGATAGGATCGTCCGCCGCGGTTATCGCGCACTCCAATACGCTCGGGTGCTCCATCAATATGCTTTCGATCTCGAAAGGCCCAATGCGGTATCCCGAAGCTTTGATAAGATCGTCAGTTCTGCCGACGTACCAGTAGTAACCGTCCTCATCCATATATGCGGTGTCGCCCGTGTGGTAGAAGCCGTATCTCCACGCGCGGTCGTTTTCAGCAGGATTTCGGTAGTACTCTTTGAAAAGCGCAGGGTGCTTGCCGCGTTCGCCGTAGATCACTATCTCGCCCGTTTCGCCCTGCTTCACAGGTTTGCCGTCTTCGTTCACTATGCCGACCTTGTAAAGCGGAGTAGGCTTGCCCATAGAGCCCGGCTTAGGCTCCATGCCGTACAGATTGCCGACTATAACGGCCGATTCGGTCTGTCCAAAGCCCTCCATAAGTTTCAGTCCCGTGTACTCATACCACTTGTTGAATACCTCGGGATTGAGCGCTTCGCCCGCGATACAGCTGTATTTCAGCGACGAAAGATCATAATTTTCTATGCCCTCTTTGATAAAGAAACGGTACATGGTAGGCGGCGCGCAGAAAGATGTCAGCTTGTAATCCTGAATAACTTTCAGCAGTGCCGAGGGGTTAAAGCGGTCGAAATCGTAGATAAATGTGGTAGCTCCCGCTATGAACTGGCCGAACATCTTGCCCCATGCGCACTTAGCCCAGCCCGTTTCAGAAACGGTAAGGTGCAGTGAATTTTCATCGAGGTGATGCCAGTGCTTGCCCGTGATGATATGCGCGGCGGCTATCGAATAGCGGTGCAGTACCATCTTAGGATAGCCCGTAGTGCCCGAGCTGAAATACATCAGCATAGGCTCGTCAACGTGCGTTTCCACTCTTTCAAATTCAGGAGAATATTTTGCGATCTCGGGCAGGAAATCTGTCCAACCATCGCGGCTGCCGTGAGTGATGAACTTCTCTTTCATTCCGTCGTACTCTTCCAGCGCCTGCTCGATATGGTCAGGAACGTTGTTCTCAGCGGTAGCGACTATATACTTTATGTCAGCCGCCTTGAAACGGTAGGTGTAGTCCTTTTTCATGAGCTGGTTTGTGGCGGGAACGAGAATAGCGCCGATCTTCATAAGTCCATACGCCAAGAACCAAAATTCATAATGCCTTTTCAGTACAGCCATTACGAAATCGCCTTTTTTCACGCCGTGTGCAAGCATCATGTTCGCAACGCGGCTGCTCTGCTCTTTCAAATCACGATAGGTGAAGCGGTGCTCCTCGCCGGCTTCGTTTACCCAAAGTATAGCCGTTCTGTCGGGCTGAAGTCTTGCAAGCTCGTCAACTACGTCGTAAGAGAAGTTGAAATTATCTTTCAGATCAAGCTCGAAGCTCAAAAGTCTGCCTTCGTCATCAAGCTCTTCTTTCACGAACCTTTTGTAAAAATCTTTCATTAAAATATCCTCCTGCCGAGAATCAAATTTCTCTGCAAATTTTCTCTATGTCAGCGGGACTTTCCGCTATGTATACAGCTCCTGCGCGCTCCAGCTCTTCCCTGCCGCGAAATCCCCATACACAGCCGATCGAGCGCATACCCGCGTTCTCAGCCGTGATAATGTCAACGTCAGAATCGCCGATCATTACAGTTTCCTCGGGCACAACGTCGAGCTTCTGCATTATGTCGTTTACGATGTCCGGCGCTGGCTTGGCTTTCATTCCGTCAAGTTTTCCGCGAACAAGCTCGAAACAGCTTTCGTCAAAAAATGCCGAAACTATCTGCTTAGAAAAAGCGTCGGGCTTGTTTGAGGCTACCGCGCATTTCAGCCCCAGCGAATGCAGGTCGGTAATTACCTTGGTTATGCCGTCATAAGGCTTTGTTTTATTAAGACAGCCGCTGCGGTAGTAGTCGGAAAAAATAGCATGTATCCGCTCCAATTCCTGCGGGTCAGTGCCCTGCGGCATAGCTCTTTCTATAAGCTTTTGCGTACCGTTTCCGACGTAATATCTGTAATTATCCAGCGGGTGGGTCGGGTATCCGTTTTCCTCAAGCGCACGGTTAGTAGCATCGGCTAGGTCGGCTATGGAATTTACCAGTGTGCCGTCAAGGTCAAATATCACCAGTTTTAGCATATTATCATCTTCTTATTATAATTTATCAATCTTCGAGTTTTGAAGCAAGGCGTGAAGAATATGTGTTTCTGAATTCCTCGTATCTGCCCTCGTCGAGCGCTTCACGTATCTTCTCCATCAGCGTATTATAGAAATACAGGTTGTGCTGTACTGCAAGTCTGCCCGCGAGCTGCTCGTTCGATTTGAAAAGATGGCGTATATACGCTCTCGAGAAATTGCGGCAAGTCGGGCAGTCGCATTCGGTATCCAGCGGACGGTCATCAAGCTCATAACGTTTATTGTGCGCGTGCATTATGCCGTTCCATGTGAATATCGTAGCGTGACGTGCGTTTCTGCTGGGCATTACGCAGTCGAAGAAATCCACTCCGCGGTAAACCCCTTCGATAATGTTCGATGGTGTGCCGACTCCCATAAGGTAGCGCGGCTTGTCCTTAGGCATAAAAGGCTCTACCTGCTCGATGACGTGGTACATCACCTCGGTAGGCTCTCCTACGGCAAGTCCGCCTATCGCAAAGCCTGAGCAGTACTCTATCTCGCGTATGCGCTTCATGTGTTCTATGCGCAGATCGTCATATGTACAGCCCTGATTTATGCCGAAAAGCATCTGATTTTTATTTATGGTATCTTCAAGTAAATTAAGGCGCTTTTGCTCTGCCACGCAGCGCTCCAGCCAGCGTACAGTGCGCTCACAGGAAGCTTTGGAATAAGCATGCTCCGCAGGGTTCTCTACGCACTCGTCGAAAGCCATCGCGATGGTGGAAGCGAGGTGCGATTGTATACGCATGCTCTCTTCCGGCCCCATGAAAATGCGTTTCCCGTCAACGTGCGAATTGAAATAAACGCCCTCTTCTTTTATTTTACGCAGTTTAGCAAGCGAAAAAACCTGAAATCCGCCGCTGTCTGTAAGAATAGGCTTGTGCCAGTTCATGAATTTGTGCAGACCGCCCATTTTGTAGATTATATCGTCGCCGGGACGAACGTGCAAGTGGTAGGTATTGCAGAGTTCTACCTGACATTTGAGCTGGTCGGCAAGGTCTATCGAGGAAATGCCGCCTTTTATCGCGGCAGACGTGCCCACGTTCATGAAAACAGGCGTTTGTATAGTGCCGTGAACGGTGGTAAGCTCACCTCTTCTGGCGTTTCCCTCTTGTTTTATCAATTTAAACATATTAAGCAAATTTCTCCTTGATAGTTGTTGTATCCTAAGCTTTGTTTTCGATGTCTTTTTTCTTTGCGGCGGCTTTCAGCCATTGACCAAAAGTCTGCTCTTCCTGCTCGGGATATATCTCGCTCAGCGGCGTATCCAGCTGCCAGTCGAAAACAGTGTTGCAGACCCATATGCCGAAAGTCTTTTCGCGCAGCGGGTAGCCCTCTGGCGGTTTTCTGCGCTTTTGCCCCTCTATTATGGTATCCTCGATCTCAAGCATCTTACCGAAGTGTTCTATCTTGCCGAATACGGGATAGTACATACTGCACCTTATCTTATTTCGCCCATCGGTAAACCTAGCAGCCGAGCATGACGAAGGATTTTCGGGCGTTATGCCGAACTGCCGCAGAAATTCGCACAGCTTCGGGTAACTTTCCGCCAGCGCAGGTCGTATAACTTCTATACAGGGCGAAAGTATCTTGTGCACAGCAGCGTAATATTCAGCTGTTTTATCGATGTCAACAGAAAATCTGTAAGCCAGTTTCTTGCTTTCGCTGCCGCAGGTGCAGCATTCAATGATCTCCACGAAACTACCTCGTTTCAAAAAAGAAAAACTCTGTATTTACGATCAGAATTAAATTCTAAATAATTTTATCATAAATACAGGGTTTTGTCAAAGCTTTTTTAGACACAGTTTAATAACTGGTGCATAAGTTTTAGCAAAAATATTGTAAATCATTTCATCAATTCGCGGCTTATGATATAAACATACAGTCACCAAACGAAAAGAAGCGGTATTTCTCTTCCACCGCGATCTTGTAAGCGTTCATAGTATTCTCATACCCAAGGAATGCTGATACCAGCATTATGAGCGTGCTTTCAGGCAAATGGAAATTGGTTATAAGTCCGTCGAGCACTTTAAATTCAAATCCGGGATAAATGAATATCTCTGTCCTGCCCTCGCATGAGATTATCTTGCCGTACTTTTGCGCCGCGGCTTCAAGGGTTCGGCAGCTTGTAGTGCCGACCGCGATAACTCGTCCGCCGCGTGCTTTGGTTTCGTTTATCATTTTAGCCGTTTCTTCTGGTATCTCGTAATGCTCGCTGTGCATCTTGTGGTCGAGCACTCTGTCCTCTTTTACAGGTCGGAACGTGCCAAGACCAACATGAAGTGTAACGTAGGCGATGTTTATACCACGCTTTTGAATATCCGCTAGCATTTCCTTTGTAAAATGCAGACCCGCCGTAGGCGCTGCGGAAGAGCCTATCTCGTGCGAATATACAGTCTGATAACGTTCTTTATCTTCAAGCTTTTCAGTGATGTACGGCGGCAGCGGCATCTGACCTATCTCGTCGAGAACGCTGTAAATGTTGCCCTCCAAAACAGTGAATTTTGCAACGCGGTTGCCGTCTTCCAGAACGTCTGTTATTTCAGCTGTGAGCTTGCCCTCGCCGAATACGAACTTCGCGCCGACTTTCGCCTTCTTTCCGGGGCGGCAGAGTATTTCCCACTCTTCATTTCCGCGCTGTTCCAGCAGCAGAAACTCTATAAAGCTTCCCGTATCAGCACGCTTGCCGTAAATACGGGCAGGCAGTACGCGCGAATCGTTCAGCACAAGCAGATCGCCCTCCTGCAAAAAATCGCAGAGGTCGTAGAAATGCGAGTGAACGCACTCCCCTGTTTTGCGGTCTATCTTCATCATGCGTGAAGCATTTCTCGGCTCTATCGGGTGCTGAGCTATAAGCTCTTTCGGCAGGTCGTACCAGAAATCAGATTTTGTCATGTTTTTTACATCAAGCATCTTTATTCTCCTTATTATATGTATATACAGCGCTCAATTTACAAAAAATTAAAACATTTTCGCTTTTGGCTATTGACAACGCGGCAAATATCTGTTATTATTAAACAGAACAGATAGAGGTGCGGTAATGAATAGTACCTGACAGCAAAGTGTTTTTATCTTAAACGGTGTTTCCCCAAGCGCCGCGGCTGCTGTCAGCGAAAGGCTAAACCGCCGAAGCGTGCGTAAGGGGCGCATGGCTGACTGCAGGTCTAAGAGATATGCAGTTGTCATCATTACTTTATGGTGGAGTGCTATCGGCATTATTTATGTCAACATTCTTATTATATTGTATGATGGCCGGGTTTTCAACCGGTTTTTTTATTGTTTCAATATTTTTTATGCTTTGTACATAATTTTGACACACACGATATGCGTGCCGTGCAAAAGCAAATGAAAAGGAGTTTTTTTGATGAAGAAATTTAATGTAGGTATCATCGGCGCTACGGGCATGGTCGGTCAGAGATTTTCTCTGCTGCTCAGCGAACACCCTTGGTTCAACGTTGTTTGCGTTGCGGCTTCCTCCCGCTCGGCAGGCAAAAAGCTTAAAGACGCTATCGGCAGCAAGTGGGCTATGACTCAGCCTATCCCTGAAGCCATCGGCGAGCTGACTGTTCTCGACGCCGAAAAAGATATAGAGAAGATAGCTTCTATGGTAGATTTCGTATTCTGCGCTGTAAATATGAAGAAAGACGAGATCAAGGCTCTGGAAGAAAAGTACGCTAAGGCTGAGTGTCCAGTGGTTTCCAATAACTCCGCTCACAGACATACTCCCGATGTTCCTATGGTGATCCCCGAGATCAACCCTGAGCATATCGAGATAATCCCTGCGCAGAGAAAGCGTCTTGGCACAAAACGCGGATTTATCGCTGTTAAGTCTAATTGCTCGCTCCAGAGCTACGTTCCTGCTCTCGCAGCGCTCATGGACGAATTCAAGGTTACTAAGGCCCTTACCTGCACCTATCAGGCTATTTCCGGTGCTGGCAAGACTTTTGAGACTATGCCCGAGATACTCGACAACGTTATCCCCTTCATCGGCGGCGAAGAAGAAAAGTCCGAGCAGGAGCCTCTTAAGATCTGGGGCAAGATCGAGGGCGACAAGATAGTTCCCGCTACCACTCCTAACATCACCGCTCAGTGCCTGAGAGTACCTGTTTCCGACGGTCACACTGCTGCTGTATTTGCTTCTTTCGAGAAGAAGCCTACTAAGGAGCAGATGCTTGAAGCATGGGCTAATTTCAAAGGCGTTCCTCAGGAGCTTGAGCTTCCCTCCGCTCCTAAGCAGTTCCTGCACTATTTTGAAGAGGACAATCGTCCGCAGCCTAAGCTCGACAGAAACCTTGAAGGCGGCATGGCAGTATCTATCGGTCGTCTGCGCGAGGATACTCAGTATGATTACAAGTTCGTTTGCCTCTCTCACAATACTCTGAGAGGAGCTGCCGGCGGAGCTGTTCTGCTTGCAGAGCTGCTTGCTGCAAAGGGTTATTTTGATTAAAAATGAGCATTGAAATAAAAAAATGCGGTGCGGCGGAGTGTCCCGAGCTTTTTCAGATGACGAAAGAGCTTATAGATTACCACGATATGAGCGATATTTTTACTCTTACCGAGCAACGGCTGACTGAGCTTGTACTGAGCGGCGCTGTTCACAGCTATATCGCCTACGTTGACGGCAAGCCTGCTGCGCACATAAATTTCTTTTATAAGTACACGACCTTTACAGGCAGAAAGATTCTTTATCTTGAAGATCTGTACACCCGCAGCGAATTTCGCGGACACGGACTTGGCACCAAGATGTTTGATCTGCTGAAAAACATAGCTAAAGAAAATTACTGCGAGTCGATAGAGTGGAAATGTGCTAAGTTCAACGAGAGCGGGAAACGCTTTTACGAACGCATCGGCGCACGGACAGAACAGGTCTGGGATACATATACTATTGAAAGAAAAGATTTTTGACCTTTGACTTGAAAGGAGTCGGAGTCTGATGAAAAAGACTATTTTTACAGGCGCTGGCGTAGCTATCGCCACACCTATGACCGAGAGCGGAGAGATCAATTTCGACGAGCTCGGCAGACTTATAGAGTTTAATATTGAAAACGGCACAGACGCTATCATCATCTGCGGTACTACCGGCGAAAGCGCTACCATGACCGACGAAGAGCACGTTGCCTGCATAAAGTACGCGGTAGAAAAGACTGCGGGCAGGATCCCTGTTATCGCGGGTACCGGTTCTAATCACACAAGCTACGCTGTAAATCTTTCTAAGGAAGCTGAAAAGCTTGGAGCTGACGCTCTGCTTTGCGTTACCCCTTACTACAACAAGGCTTCGCAGAAGGGTCTTATCAAGCACTTTACCGCTGTTGCTGAGGCTGTTGACCTGCCGATAATCCTTTACAACGTTCCTTCGAGAACAGGCGTGAACATTGCCGTTGAAACTATGAAGGAGCTTTCTAAGCTGGACAACATCGTGGCAGTAAAGGAAGCTTCCGGCAATATCAGCCAGGTAGCTAAGATCAAGCAAGCTTGCGGCGACGCGCTGGATATTTACTCGGGCAACGATGATCAGATTATTCCGATAATGTCGCTTGGCGGCAAAGGCGTTATCTCCGTCCTCTCTAACTGCTGTCCTAAGGAAACACATGAGATCTGCGCGCTTTGTATGGAAGAAAAGTACTCCGAAGCACGCGAGATAGCTATGAAGACCCTGCCTTTTGCAAACGCGCTTTTCAGCGACGTAAACCCCATTCCTGTAAAGCAGGCGCTTAATTACATGGGCTTCAAGGCCGGCTCCTGCCGTCTGCCCCTTTGCGATATGAGCGATGAAGCCGCCGCAAAACTGAAAGCAGAAATGGAAAAGCTCGGACTGGTAAACAGCATCAAGTAAAAAAGATAAAGGCGGATAAAAACATCCGCCCTTTTTGAAAGGAAGTTAATATCATGACAAACATCGCAATATGCGGAGCTTCTGGAAAAATGGGCAAGGTCATCGCTGATATAATCACCGGCAGAGATGACTGCAAGGTAGTCGGCGGTATAGATAAAATCGCTGACAGTGGCGCTGTCTTCCCTATCGTAGCCACAGCGGCCGAGCTTCCCGTAAAGCCTGAAGTTATAATCGACTTTTCGCACCCATCTACTCTTGATGGTCTGCTCGATTACTGCCAGACCAACGGCGTGCCCATAGTTATCGCGACCACGGGTTACAGCGAAGAGCAGATAGCTAAAATAAAGAAAGCGGCTGAGTTGATACCCGTATTCTTTACCTTCAATATGTCGCTTGGCATCAATCTTCTTGCTGAACTTGCTAAAAAGGCGGCGGCTGTTCTCGAAGGTCAGTTCGATATTGAGATAATCGAGAAACATCATAATCAGAAGATCGACGCCCCCAGCGGCACAGCTATCATGCTCGGCAACGCTATCAACGAAGTGCTCGAACAGAAATGCGAGTACGTTTACGATCGTCACTCGGTACGCGCAAAGAGAAGCAAAACCGAGATAGGTATGCACTCGGTACGCGGCGGCACGATCGTCGGCGAGCACGAGATAATCTTTGCCGGCAGAGATGAAGTCATCTCCCTCAAGCATGAGGCTCACTCAAAGAGTGTTTTCGCAGTAGGTTCTGTAAACGCCGCAGTTTTCCTCAAAAATAAGGAGCACGGTCTTTACGAGATGGGCGATATGCTCGCGGAAGTTTGATACAAAACTGTATATAAAGCAAAAGCTTGCAGTCCGTTTTATTGGACTACAAGCTTTTTTTATTTCTTGCTCTTAGGTTGTTTTCTTAGGAATTTGTAGCTCTTTTTGTATTCGTCATACGCTTCATCAAACTCAGCTTTGTTAGGCAAATATCCGCCGTAACAGGTCTTTTCAAACAGCGCAAACAGCTTATCCAGCGAAACTCCGCGGTTTTGCGAGATGTATTCGCTCAGCATTTCGGGTGTGTACGAAGAGTAATTTTGCTGAGATGAAAAGTTTACGAGTTTCAGCACGTTCGCGTAAAGAGCCAGTGTTTGCTTGTCAGGCGATTTAAAATGCAGACGAATGCGGAAGAAGCGCTCAACTATCCTGTCAAGCAGAACTATGAAGATCACTACGAATACGACCGCGATAAGTATCAGTGATCTGCCGAGTATGCTCACGAATGCCGCCGTGTCGAAGCCGCTGTCCTGCTGAATGTTGCGGTAGTCAGAAACGGTGGGGTCGAATGTCAGCCAGCCCACGCCCGAGATGTAAACCTCTACAAAAGCGTGTGCATACGAATCGCGGATAATATATCTGTCGCCCGTCTTTTCAAACGCGGCGTAGCCCTCTACATACCGCGCAGGCAGACCCACGGCGCGCGCCATTAGCGTCATAGCGGTCGCGTAGCTGGAGCATACACCCGTTTTGCTGTCAAACAGAAAATATTCTATCGACTCATCGTCGGGAACGTAATCGAGGTCGTAAACAAAGCCGTTGTTCTCAAAATAGCTTTCCAGCGCTACGGCTTTTGCCATATCGCCGTGAAGCCCTTTGGTTATCTCGTTAGCAAGGTCAGTTACTTTACTATCCACAATATCATTATCCATTGAAATATACCTTGACGAATTGTAATAATCATTGAGGAAATTTGCATCGTAAACGTCGCTGTCCCATATAAGCTGCTCCAAGTCAGACCTATCCATATCTAGCTGTTCGGCGTAGCGATAAAGCGCGTCTGACTGTTCTAGAAAAACAAATTTTTCATCTATGCCCTGCGAATTTTCACGTTTGTTCATGTTGCGGTAGATCTCGCCGTGGCTGTATTTTACATATCCGCGCTCAGTGCCCGAGGATTCATCGGCGATGGTGTTGAGCGGTGCGGGCAGATAAATCGGGTTGAACCCATCGTCCGTAACGCTTCCGTTCACCCTCGGTGCAAGCGCAGTTTCGGGGTCTGCACCGTTCAGATCAGCGCCGCTGTCCTTATACTTCTTCATCTGCGCTAATATGTCGTCCGTCATGTACTCGGGCGTGCTCTGATAATACGGCATACCGTAAAGATCGTCGGTGTCCATCTGCCAAACGTCGCCGTCAAAATAATCATATGCCTGCCGCCGCAGATAATATATGTCCTTATTGCCGTCAGTTTGGAAATAGAAAAGCGGGTCGCCCGTATAGCCGTTGCCGCCGTAACGCTTTGATGATGAGTTTGAAACGCTCTCGCCGTTGCCCGCGCCTGTCGCATTGGTGGAGACGTAGTCAAAATAATTTGAGTTACGCTCCAATTTCGACTGATAGTCGGGCTTGTTTATCAGCATGGTAACAGCGCCCGTCAGCGATATAAAAAGCGCCATCGAGATGATGTACGAGCGGTTTACGACTACCTTGCCCGCCTTTTCGCGCGGCTGAGCGGGGTCTATCCTGCGGTTGTGCACCATAACGGCAAGGTAGAGCGTTATGATGATGGTAACGAGCGCTTCGGGTATTTCCTCAGCGCGCTTTGCATATATCACAAATGGAAATAGTATGCATAGCATTACGCCAAGACTTCGGTAGCGCACGCGAGTGAAGTAGTAAAGTATGGATATTACAAAAAAACCGCCGAGCAGAAATACGCTGTTTAGGTAAAACGGGCTGTAAGAATAGTTGCCGTCCTCGCCGTAAAACCATGTTATTATCGAGCCGTAGCCTTTCTGATAGCCCGCACCCATCAGTGCCATAGAGATAACGCCAAAGACTACCAGCATGAAAAAGTATATCAGCCCGCCCGCTGTCTTTATCTTTTTAATTCGGTCAAACAGGCTGAAAAGCGCGTATTCGGCGACTAAGAAAACCACAGAATAAATCAGCGCCAGCGGTCTGTACAGCGCGTAAACTACGGCGAAACATACAGCAGCTCCCAGCAGCGCAGGACAGATGTATTCTGTTAATTTTGTGAGTAATTCATTACGTTTTATAGTCATTGTTTTCACCGATCAATGTTTCTTTTGCTTTAATTCAAATTCAGAATTTATTATCCACATATTTGATGATATGTCTATAAGCTCGGCACATTCAGCTGAAATAAGCATAGCGTTCGGAAAATGTGCGGCTATGTCGGAAGCCGAGGCGTAGTTGTCTGCGCAAGCCGCCGTGAAGCAGATAGGCGTTTTGCCCGAACTTGCTATCTCAGGGGGCACAGTCTGCGGCGGTGTATGCGGCGTGTAGTCGGAAAAGCTCTCCTGCAAAGTGTAAACGTCCGCCATGGTGTGAATGTCCGTTCTCAGCCACATTCCGCCGCTGTAACGGAAAAAGCTCGCTTCCCTGCCGTCGCGCATAAGCATCGACATCATCGCGAGCGCGCCCTCTATGACGTTGTCGCGCACCGTTAGCACATACGCGTTCTCCTCGATCTGCGGACAGTCGAGAAAGAAAAGCTGACCCGCCGCGCTGACCTTTTCGTCAAGACGCACCATGTAAATATCTCGCTTGGAAGAAAGCTTCCAGTTTATCTTTTTGATAGGGTCGCCGGGGTAATACTGGCGGTGCTCATAGCCCGGAACGCCCGTAGCGCCTACAGCTATTTCGTCCGATTCTTCCTCTTCATCGTCGTCATCGGCGGCGAACTGCGAAACTGTTTTCAAAAGCTCAGGCTGCATACCCGTGTCGGGAATGTTCGGATATACCGAAACTTTCGCCTTTAGAAGGTCGGCGTTTGCCGTTGCGAACGGCAGAGAAAATGAGAGTATCCCTAAAAAATCAGACAGCCGCACGTTTGTAAGGCTGACCTCCGCCGCGCCCGAGTGCACGGCTTTCATAGAGATAGGGATAGTCGTGACCTCTTTGCCTGCTACCGAGCCGCTGTATACGCTTTCGCCCTCGAATTTGAGGTGCGGCGTACAGTCAGCTTTTATCTTAACGACCGGCGCAGGAATGATAATGCTTTTGCTGATGTTGACGTTGAGCAAAAAACTGTCACCCTTGCCGAGCAGGTCGCGGCTCAGTGAGATCTCTACTTTGAGAAACCTGCGCACTACTAGCGTAACGGCGAGCGAGATAACAAAAGCGCATATCATCGCGGCGGTGAGTATTATGCCCGCCGTGCCGTCTATAAAGTACGCGACCATCACCGTTATGCAGATACAGCCGATGTACCCCAGCAGATTTTTTACTGTTTTCATGCGGCGCTCCTTATTCTATCGGAACTGCCACGGTAGAAGCCGCCTGCTCCATAGCCGCGGCTGGGTCGCCGCCGTAGACTGACTTGCCCTTTGGCGAGAGCATTAGACGGTGTGCAAGCACGCACGAGGTCATAGCGCGCACGTCGTCGGGCACAACATAATCCCTGCCGTTGATATAGGCGTACGCCTTTGAAGCCTTTAAAAGGGCTATACCCGCGCGCGGAGAAGCGCCGAGTTTTATAAATTCGGAGCTGCGGCTTGCGTTTAGCAGGTCAACTATATATTTCTTGATATTTTCGGTGCATCTCACCTGCTTTACAGCCACGATGTGCGCGTTCACGTCCTCGACAGACATTACAGCGCTGAGCTTTTCAGTAAACGCAGGCTGCTCTGAGCGGGTGATTATGTCCAGCTCTTCTTCGGCAGATGGGTAGCCCATGGAAATTTTCATAAGAAATCTGTCCATCTGCGCCTCCGGAAGATGATACGTTCCGTAAGTTTCAACGGGGTTCTGCGTGGCAAGCACCATAAATGGCGACGGCAGCTGCATAGTCTTTCCGTCGAGTGAGATCTGGTGCTCTTCCATTACCTCCAGCAGTGAGGACTGCGCCTTAGGCGAAGCACGGTTTATCTCGTCGGCGAGCAGAAAGTTGCACATAGCCGCGCCCTGCTTGTACTCCATCTGGCGCGTCTGCGGGTCTATCATCGAAAAGCCAACGATGTCAGAGGGCATGATGTCGGGCGTGAGCTGTATGCGGTTGAATTTGCCGTCAACAGAGTTCGCCAACGCAGATACCAAGCGCGTTTTTCCGACGCCGGGCACGTCCTCGATAAGTATATGACCCTCGGCAAGAACAGCGCAAACGACCTTGATTATCGAATCGCGCTTGCCGACGATTATTTTTTCGATGTTCTCAATCAGTGAATTTATCTGAGTATTCATAGAAACTACTTCTCCTTTTTTATTCGTTATAACTAATTATAACACATAGAGCTGACTTCAAGTCAATAGTAAGTTGCATAATTTACATTTTCTTAATAATATATCGCATTTATATGTACAAAATATGTAATTTCAGTTTTTTTCGGCGTTATACTTGCAATTTCGCGCAGAATATTGTATAATATAAACAGCTATTATTCGATATAGGAAGTGAGAAAATGGATAAGGCGCAGATAAACAGTATCGTAAAAATGATAAAAAAATCTCGTGCCGAAAGCGGCGATGAAAGCAATAATTCTGCGGCGCAGACCGAGAAAAAAGCTTCGTTTCGGCTTAGCAGTAAGCCCGAAAAGGTTATGATAGGCTTGGGTCTGGCGGCAGGCCTTGCGATATTTTTTGACGACAGCCGAAAGAAAAAAAAGCACCTCGAACTGGCGCGCGGATATTTCAGAAGATGCTACGACAATTACCAAAAGCTCGGCGGACTGCTTGATTCCACTATTGCTAAAAACATCAAAGATCAGAAAGAACGCGAGTTCAATGACGATATGCTGGAAGATCTGACCATAGAAAAAGCGATAGATTTCGACCTTGACTAAGCTTAGGAGATTACCCGAAATGAAAAAATATTTTCTTGAATACTTAGCGTTTCTCGATAAGGCAATGGCAGACCCGAACACTGATTTTGCCAGACTTATGAAGATACATAAAGAAAAAACGCGGTATTTTCAGCATGAGAGATTTGTGCATCTCTTCGTCATGATTCTCTTTGCGCTTTGCACAGTCGCGACTTTTCTTATCATTGTTGTAACAGAAACTGTTCTGCTGATACCGCTCGCGGTTCTGCTTCTCTGTCTGCTGATACCGTACATCAGCCACTACTATTTTTTAGAGAATAACACGCAGAAGCTCTACAAATATTACGACGCGATATGTGAAAAACTTGAAAGCGAGGACTTGTAATGCCCTTTGATAAATACACAAAAGAGGTCTGGAAAGGCAGCGTTATAACCTCTCCCCTGCCGCCGACGCTCGTCACCTGCGGCACAGAGGAAAAGCCGAACGTCTTTACCGTCGCGTGGACAGGCATACTTTGCACACAGCCGCCCGTAACGTATATCTCGGTGCGTCCCGAGCGTTATTCTTACGAGCTTATAAGCGAAACGGGAGAATTTGTCATAAACCTCGCTACTGAACAGCTTGTAAAAGCGGTAGACCTCTGCGGCGTGAAGTCGGGCCGAAATGTGGATAAATTTGAGCTGACGGGGCTTACGCGCGAAAAAGCCGCGGCTGTTTCCGCACCGATAATCGCCGAGTGCCCCGTGAATATCGAGTGCAAAGTGCGCGATAAGATCTCGCTCGGCACGCACGATGTTTTCGTTGCCGATATTCTAAAGATCGACGCTGCGAAAGAATTGCTCGATGAAAAAGGCAGGCTCGCGCTGGAGAAATCGGGACTTCTCGCCTACGCACACGGCGATTACTTCGCTCTCGGCAAGCGCCTGGGCAATTTCGGCTTTTCAGTGCGAAAGAAAAATAAGAATCGCAAAAAGCATTGACATTTCGCGCAGAATGTGATATAATAACAAGTGGCAGGATCATCCCCTGCCTTTGTTTTTTATTATGGAATTTAGGGAGATCTGTCATGAAAGGATATTTATCTATCGCCGCTGCTATCGGAATTTGTCTTATGCTGAAAAAAGCCAAACCAATTCGCGCACACGCATGGTTCACACGCACGCACGAGGCTATTACCGAGGGCGCGTTTGAGCTGCTTGAAAAAGAGAACAAGCCGAAGGTAGCGGCATTTTATAAAAATTATCACACTGAGCTTTTAAATGGCTGCTCTGCGCCCGATAAAGAGGGCGACCCCGACAAGGGTGCAGGCGCGCATTATTATTCCTGCGCAAACGCAAAGGGCAAGGCGCTTCCGCAGCAGGCGGGCTATTATCAGAACCGCTTGGGTGATTATTCAAAGAGCGCACGCTCTATGCTTGAGGAGAATTACACCTGCGCGCTCAATCTTTACAAAAACGGCAAAGTCAGCGAAGCTATGTATTGCCTTGGACGTGCGGCGCACTTCATCGAGGACATTTGCTGTCCAGTTCACACGGCGAATATGCGCTATTTCGATAAGCCCGGCAACGCTCACAACGCTTTTGAAAAGCACGCTAACAACATTTCCCGCAACTTCCCTGCTGAGAAATTTGACAAGCGCCTTCTGAAAACTTTTTCGGGCGATAGCTTTGAGAACGCAGCTAACAAGCTTTGCACAGTTTCCAACAAGCACGCCGAGCCTATCTCAAATCTCGACCCGATTGCTTTTGACAACGCAGTTAAGAGCATGGTGCCGATCGCAACTCAGAACATTATGGCTCTGCTGATGAAATTTTTTGATGACTGCAAGGCGGAAAACGGCAACTATCTGCTCGATGGAAAGATGTACACCTTCAAGAACGAAGCCAGCGGTGAACTGCTAACGGTCACTGCGAAAGGCATTGCGCTCGAAAAAGCCGACAAGGATAAAGAGCAGAAGCTTAACCTCATTATGTCTGACAACGGCACATTTGCACTCAAAGCGGCAGACGGCGGATACGTTTCGGCTAAGCTTAAAGGCTTCGATTATCCCAAGGGCGACACCGCGGGAGCGCAGTTCAGAGCCGCGGCGCTGGGCAAGAACAGATACCGCATCACTACCGAAGCGAGCAGCTTTGCAAAAGTTCTCGCCTGCGGAAAAACGGGCGGGCTGACTGTTGCGGACTTCGATCCGGGCAATTCTACTCAGGTCTGGATACTCAATAAATAAAAAATACGTCGGCTCGATTTGTTTGATCCGTCCCCGCCCAACAACCCACCACCCTACCCAGCCAACTCCTCAATTTTAAGGAGGAATCTTCATGAAAAATATAAAAAGAATGGTATCTCTTTTCCTTTCAGGAATTATATTATTTTCTCTTGTTTCCTGTAGCTTGAAAGATAAAGTGAAGGAAATATCAGGTTTCTCGGATGCAAGTAAGATATTTCAAATAGCATTGGAAAACAAAAATGTAGAATTACTTAATGAAGTAATAAAGGAGTATCCGGATTACGATATCAATAAATGTGAACAGGGCTCATCATTGGCCAAGGCTTTATTTAACAATGGTGGTCGTGCTACAGATTATGAAAATATTACTTTTTCGAGAGCTATGCTAGATGCAGGAGCTGATCCAAATGTAAAATCAACCAATGGAGATTATCTGTTAATAACCACTTGTGATAATGATTTTTATTGGGCAACCGAGCTACTTGTGGAATATGGAGCAGACCTTGAAGTAAAGAATGATTTAGGATATTCTCCATTATATTTAGTTATGGCTAATTTCTATGGAGACAGCGAAGAAAATCGTATCAAAACCGCTAAATTTTTCGTTGATAAAGGTGCTGCAGTAACCACAGACCTATTTAATATAGACGAAAACAAAGATGAGGATCTCAGATATCATCATATAGGAGCATCACCTGTAGTATCAAATTATCTCATGAATATACTTCATGAAAAAGGTGAAGAAACAAATATGCCAAAGGCTATGGAATATGCTATATCCGGTGATCTGGATAAAACGATAGAATATATTGAGAAGGGTGAAGCTCTAACAGATAAAGAAAAGGAATTAGTATTCGATTATGCTTCATATTTTGGAATGCCGGATGAGTTTGAAACAATATGTAGATTAACAGAAATGCAAATTGATAATGTTAATATGGAACGAATAATACAGTGCGGAAATCTGGATATGATACAATATTTGATAGAAAAATGTGGCTTTAAACTTCAAAGTGAAAAAGTAAGTCCTTCACAAGAAAACTATCTTAAATTAGCTGTTTTATTTGGATATTCTGATATTTTTGATTATTTATGTAATCACAATGCTTATAACCCGGGAGCGTCTGTTTTATTGGAAAGTGCGTTATATAACGGGAACCTTGACTTGTTTAAAAAAGTATATGAATATGAAGCTCAATCAACAGATATAACCGAATTGAATGAAATTTACAATTTGGACGGTTACTATCTTAACGGAAAACTGGATTTTATAGATTACTTAATGAGTGAGAAAAATCATACTTTTGAATGCTATTCATTTAAGAATATTGATTTTGAAACAGCAAGATATCTTTATGAAAAAGGCAGACCTTTGAATATTACCGATCTTGACTATGCTATATGTCATAATGATATAGAGTATATACAGCTTGTGTTAGACAAAGGTGCCGACATCAATCAGAAATGCTATAGTTTTGATTACAGTAACTATGTTTCAAATTATAAGGAACAGGTTTCTCAATACGATAATTTCACAAGTAAGCATATATATTATGAAAATATTACTGAAAAAAACAAAGAGTTACCTACAGCCTTTAGTTACCTATTAAATAAATGTAATAGTGAATGTATAAAATTTATGATAGAAAACGGTGCAGAAATTACTGATGATATTTTAATTTATGCATCGGAAGCATCAAAAGCTGTAAATCAGATACTTTTTGATAATAATGCAAACACTAATATAGATTTTTCTAATGTAAAAGGTGTAATGCGAAAAGATTATTCTCTGGAAAAATATTATAGATCAATCGGCCGGAGTGATCTTTTAGATTTATTGTAAAACGAATAAGATTACTAGATTTTGCTTAAGAAAAAATAGGGGACTTTTTTTACAGCCCCGTTTTTATATGCTATGTCACAAAAAAAGGCCGCCCCGCAGGACGGTCTTTTATTTATGCGAAAATTATTTCTTCATCATGGAAGCAACTTCGTCAGCAAGATTATCTTCCTGCTTTTCGATGCCTTCGCCGCGCTCAAAACGTACAACGTCTACAACGCTGATAGTGCCGCCAAGCTTCTTAGCCTCAGCGTCAACATAGCCCTGTACGGAAACCTTGTCGTCCTTTACGAAAGCCTGCTCGAGGAGGCAGTTCTCGGAATAGTACTTTCCAACCTTGCCCTCTACGATCTTGACCTTTACCTGCTCAGGCTTCTTAGCCATCTTAGGATCTTCAGCCATCTGCTTCAGCATGATCTCCTTCTCGTTCTCAAGGACTTCAGCAGGAACCTGCTCTCTGCACATATATGCAGGGTTCAGAGCAGCAGACTGCATTGCAACGTCCTTGCCGATGTAAGCTACCTTGTCAGCGTCGAGCTCAGTGTCGAGCTTAACGAGAACGCCGATGCTTCCGCCATTGTGAACGTAAGAAGCAAGAACGCCTTCAAGTCTTACAAAGCGGCGGATCTGGATGTTCTCTCTGATCTTCATGCCTGCAAGCTCGGTAAGAGTAGCGTCTACGGTAGCGTCGCCGCCGCTGATGGTGCAAGCCTTAAGGGCTTCAACGTCAGCAGGGTTCGCCTCGATGATGGTCTCAGCAACAGCGTTTGCAAACTTCTTGAAATCGTCGGTGTTTGCAGCAAAGTCGGTCTCGGTGTTTACTTCTACCAGAGCGCCTACATTGCCCTTTACGAGAGCAACTACCAGACCCTCGGCAGCAGTTCTGCCGCTCTTCTTAGCCTGGGTAGCAAGTCCCTTTTCACGAAGGATCTCTATTGCCTTTTCCTGATCGTTATCTGTTTCAACAAGCGCTCTCTTGCAGTCCATCATGCCAACGCCTGTAAGCTCCATAAGAGCCTTAATGTCCTTAACTGTAACAGCCATCTGTATTTCCTCCTAATATTTTAATATAGGCAGACAGATTTTTGCTGCCTGCCTACTGATAAAATTCTTGAATTATTCAGCTGCTTCCTCTGCAACTTCTTCAGCTGCATTGTCCGCGCCCTGTCTGCCCTCGATGATAGCATCTGCCATGCAACCGGCGATAAGCTTTACCGCACGGATAGCGTCATCGTTACCGGGGATAACGTAATCAACGTCGTCAGGATCGCAGTTGGTATCTACGATAGCTACTACGGGGATACCGAGCTTCTTAGCTTCGCTTACAGCGATCTTTTCCTTGCGGGGGTCTACTACGAAGAGAGCGCCGGGGAGCTTCTTCATGTTCTTGATACCGCCCATGAACTTCTCGAGCTTTTCAATCTCGAGGGTCAGCTTAACAACTTCCTTCTTAGGGAGAAGATTGAAAGTGCCGTCTTCTTCCATAGTGTGGAGCTGCTCGAGTCTCTTGATTCTCATCTGGATGGTCTTGAAGTTGGTCATCATACCGCCGAGCCATCTGGCGTTTACATAGTGAGCGTCAGCTCTGAGAGCCTCTTCCTTGATGGAATCTCCTGCCTGCTTCTTAGTGCCGACAAAAAGAACTTCCTTGCCGTCAGCAGAAAGATCGCGTACAAAATTGTAAGCTTCTTCAAGCTTCTTTACGGTCTTCTGAAGATCGATGATGTAGATTCCGTTTCTTTCGGTGAAAATGTAAGGTGCCATTTTCGGGTTCCATCTTCTTGTCTGGTGTCCGAAGTGAACGCCTGCTTCAAGAAGCTGCTTCATTGATACTACTGCCATGGTAGTAACCTCCTGTTTGGTTTTTAAATTTCCGCTTTCGCGAATGTGTGTATCCTCTGAATGGTTTTGAAAAAAGCGCGCCTTCACCCGCGTGCGGGAACCACGGCGCAAACCATTCATGCGAATTGCTTTAATATTATACCACATATTCTCGCAGATTGCAAGAACTTTTTATTCGTCTATTTCAACAAACTTTCAACAGTAAATGACCTTGATTTTGTATACACCGTATCAGACAGCTGTTTTACAAGTATAGTATCCTCGCCGATGAGTGATATTTCAGAGCATTTTATGACTATATCGTCATCTCTGCCCATTATGCCGAAAGCGCGTGCGCGGCCGAATATCACCAGCGATACCACGCTCTCACTCTCGGTATCTATCTGAATATCGTCAACATACCCCAGCCTAAGCCCGCTTTTCATATCTATAACTTCTTTATTGCGCAGTTCAGTAAGCGTGCAAAGCATTATAATCACCTCGGATAATTATACTGTTTTTCAGGGTTGTACTATTCGTGTTCAAGAAGAAAATATTCTTCACCATTGATAGCCATGCCGCATTTTATATTGGGTTCGTCGTCAAAAAGTGAGTTTAGAGGCTCTGTACAATCCTCAACATCTTCGTTGGATGAAACACCGTTTATCAGGTCGTCTATTCCGTCATCTAATACGCTGCTGCTCGCGTCGTCGTTATCGTCTATGCTGCGAAAACTTATCTTCTCAGAAGCGTTTTTTTCAAAATCAGTTTTCTGCTTATCCGACAAGGCATAGCTGTTGCTTGTTACCAAAATGCAGTTGATATTTTCGCCTAGCGAATTCATTTTCTCTATATTGTCCGACAGATCATTTGAAAGTGTGACAAATACATTATCTGCATTATAGAGATACATAGAGAAATTCGTGAGCCGCCATATGTCGCTTGTTTTGTCCATTACCATCACGCAGTTTTTGCCGCTCGTTTCTTTTGCAACGTCAAATTTTCCGCCGGGCATTTCAAAATAAAACTGGCAGTCGGTCACGAAATTTACGCGCACGACTATCACGGCTACCAGCGCAAGGCATACCGCCGAATGTGCTTTCTTTATCTTTGGTATTTTAGAGATGATGCGTTCAAGCATTGCAACTGCTATCATGCAGGCGAGCGGGAAAGTCATGAAGATGTATCGCATGGAGTATACGCCCATCGTCAGAACATTCGTGGTGTAATTTGCTGTGCACATTTCCGCAATAACAGCGCAGAGTGCGAACAACGGGATATAGTTCGCTCTTTTAAGCCAGCTTTTGGTATTCAAGAAAGAGTTCTTTAAAGCCGAAAAAGTCTTTTTTTTCGCCGATATGAACCACTTCTCTTTTCTGAAAAGGAAGCACAGCGGCAGCATTATCATCAGTATAAATACCAGCGCGGCGATAACGTAGCTGTATGTTGCAGACTTGTAGACCGAAACGCCGAAGCCGAGATTATATTTTGTGACATACTTAGTGAAAATGCGTATCTGCTCGAAAAATGTATATGCCTTTTCACCGCTGAATTTGTTGCCCATTATCTGCTTCCACCCCGCAGGATACACCGCGAAGAAAAGTCCCAGCGTAGCAAGCTGCGAACCGCCGTATATGAAAAGCTTCTTTATCTTCTTTCTGCAGAGCAGATATACGCACATACAAGCTGTGAAAATCCCGACGTAGGCTATGCCGTTGTAGTGTGTCATGAACATCAGAAATGATGTTATCAGAACGGGGGCTAGGTGCTTTTTAAGATCAAAATTCTCGCTGAGATAAAGCTTGGCTGAGAAGTAGGTGTACATCACGCCTAGGGCTGTCAGAAGGCTGTATTGTCTGAGGAATACGAATGTTGAGAGCGCGCCAGTTCCCGCGCCGTAGAGTATGCAAGGCAGAAACGCGGCGTAATCGGATTTTAGTATCAGCTTTGAGAGCTTGCAGAGAAACACCTGCGTTACTATGAGAAAAATGCAGTTTAGGAAAAACGAGTAGTACAGTGAAAAGCTGTTTGGGAAAAAAGAGCACACTGTATGCAGAAGCATATAATACAGCGGCGGGTGGTGGTCTAGGGTCTGATTATGGTAGACCGAGCCGTAGGCAAAGCGCTCGCCGGGCTGTACGGTTATGTAGTCTTTAAACACCTCGCCCGATTCCCATTCGTTGTAGTTTATAACGTCGTCTACCGTCATATCGTCGATGAATACGCCGTCTTTCATGTAGATGAACGGCTGATAGTAGCTGTTCGCAAGTCCGTAGCTCCATATTTCATCCGAATGGCAGCCCTGCTTTTTGGTTACAAAGCAGAACGAAGTATATATAAGCTGCGCGGCTATGAGCAGTATCAGCAGCAGATAAGGCTTAGCATATTTCCTTATTTTCTCAGCAATATTTTTCATTCAAACACCCCTTATAATTCTGTCCATATAATTATAACAATAAAATAACCGTCTGTCAATATACCCGCCCTCTTTTTCATATACTCCCCTGCCCGCGCATATTATATATAGAACAAGCTTTAGACTGATACAAACGGAGGAGTACAGATGAAACACCCATCTTTTTCATATCTTGGCAAGGTAAAAGACCTTTCGTCGCTTCGCTCTATGATAACTATTTCGGGCAACAGCGAGGTGCTTATCGAAAACTGCCGTCAGGTGAACGAGTGCAACGACATACGGTGCAGTGTGGTAGCTTCGGGGTATTTGATAGACGTGTGGGGCGCGGAGCTTTCGCTCAGCAGCTTTTCTAACGGCAGCGTGGCGGTGAACGGCAAGATACAATCTTTAAATATAGAAAAGCGGGGCAGAAAGGAAAGCATATGAATATCGCCAGACTTTATTATAAAATAGTCTGTCCCTCGCCATCGGCATTTTTCAAAGCGGCTAAGCGCGAATCGCTAGAACTGCGCAGTGTGACCACGCAGGGCGGAGAAATGTCGCTGTACATATTCTTCACACAAAAGCGTCTGTTTGAAGAGATATGCGCGGAAACGCATACGGAAGCCGAACCGGTATCGGCGGGGGCGGCGTATCTTCTGCCGCGTATGCTGAAAAGGCGGATAGGGATTGCCATAGGCGCGGCGATATGCGCGGGCTTTATGCTCGCGGCGCAGAACTACGTCATCTCGGTAGAGGTGCTTACGGACGACCCGCAGATACGCAGTGAGGTAAAGCATATGCTTGCCGAAAACGGCGTAAAGGTCGGCGCTTACATTCCATCTATCAAATGCGTGAATATAGAGCGTATGCTGAAACAGCGTGCGGAAGGCGTATCTTGGGCGGGCATAACGCTTACCGACTGCACCGTGATAGTAGACATCACGGAAGAGATACCTAAAGCCGAACAGCACACCGAGCGCATGCCATCAGACTTGATAGCCACGCACGACGCAGTGATAGAGAGCGCCGAGCTTTACAACGGCGAGCTGGTAAAAACCATCGGAAGCGGTGTACTGCGCGGCGAAAAGCTTGTAAGCGGTACGCTCATACGCGAGGAAGCAAAAGAGATAGAAGGCAAGACGGTTACTGAAAGCACGGAGAAATATGTGCGCTCGATAGGCAAGATATACGGCACTTACAAGGAGAGCGTGACCTTTGAACAGCCGCTTACCGAGCGCAAAATGATCGTGTCTGACGAAAAGACCGAGAAGAGATATTTGCGGGTGTTTGACGCCGAGATACCGCTTTTCATCAGCCGTCCGCGCGGGAATTACACCGAGGACGAGGAGTACAGCGCACTGTGCATAATGGACGAGCAAACGCCCGTGGGGCTGAAAACCGTGACTTACAGTAAGTACGGTTTTGAGAACGTCATTTACAGCAAAAAGCAGGCTGAAAAGCTGGCTGAGGAGAAGATGAAGATATACGAAGCCGACTTTTACAAAAACTGCGAGATAAGGAAAAGAGATAAACATTATAAATGCGAAAACGGCAGCGTATATTTGCAGGTGGATTACGAGATATACGGAGTGATAAGCAGAGAATCGAAATTTTTTTTAAAAAAGGCGAAAAGTACTGCTTTTTAGATAAAAATTTCTTGCATTTTATAATAAAAGGTGTTATAATAATACTATATATTAGTGTTTATCGGAGAAATAATATCTATGTTTGAAAAAATCATCACTATTGATAAGATCGAACACCTGCTCAACATTTTCGGCAGCTACGACGAAAACATCAACGCTCTGCAAAAAGAGTACAACGTTTCCATAGTCAACCGCGGCGACGATATAAAGATCACCGGCACTGAGGAGAACGTTGCGGCGGCGGCTAAGGCGATTGAAACGCTGGTGCTGCTCTCGGAAAAAGGCGAGCGCATAAACGACCAAAATCTGAGGTACGTTTTCTCACTGGTGAAAGAGGGCTTGCAGAACGAAGTAGAAAAGCTTTCGGACGACGGCATATGCGTAACGCTGAAAGGCAAGATAGTAAAGCCTAAAACGCTGGGTCAGAAAAAGTATGTGGACGCTATACGCAAAAATACCGTGGTGCTTGGCGTAGGGCCTGCGGGCACCGGTAAGACTTACCTCGCGGTTGCTATGGCGGTAAAAGCTTTCAGAGCGCATGATGTAAGCAAGATAATACTCACCAGACCTGCTGTGGAAGCGGGCGAGAAGCTTGGATTTCTGCCGGGTGATCTGCAAAACAAAGTAGACCCGTATTTAAGGCCGCTGTACGACGCGCTTTTTGAGATGCTGGGCGCTGAAACATTTGCAAAGCAGCTTGAGCGCGGGGCGATAGAGGTAGCGCCGCTGGCGTATATGCGCGGAAGAACGCTGGACGACAGCTTTATAATCTTAGACGAGGCGCAGAATACCACGCCCGAACAGATGAAGATGTTCCTCACCCGACTGGGCTTTGGCTCTAAAATAGTCATTACGGGCGATGTTACGCAGATAGATCTGCCCGACTCGCGCAGATCAGGTCTGATAGAGGCTATGAAGGTTCTGAAAAACGTGGAGGATATTTCGATAAACCGCTTTACCGAAAAGGACGTAGTGCGCCACAAACTGGTGCAGGATATAATCAAGGCATACGAAAAGTTTTACGAAAGGGGAAGCAATCACAAAAATGGGTAAAGTAAAAGTTTTGATAACGAACAACCAGACCGAAGTGAAAATTCCCGTGGGGATACGCCTGCTGATACGCAAGTGCTGCCACGCTGTGCTTGAAAGCGAAGGCATAGATCATGATGCCGACGTGAGCGTTTTGCTTGTAAACAATGAAGAGATACACACTCTAAACAACGAATACAGAGGAATTGACCGCCCTACTGACGTGCTTTCATTCCCGCTCGGCGAGAACGGCGAATATGACGAAGACCCGGATACCGGCGCTTACCAGCTGGGCGACATAGTTATCTCGCTTGAAACGGCGCTGAAGCAGTCGCAGATATACGGGCATTCACTGGAGCGCGAGGTGGGCTTTCTCACCGTGCACTCTATGCTTCACCTGCTGGGATACGACCACGAGGAAAGCTCGCTGGCGGAGCGCATAATGCGTGAGAAGGAAGAAGCCATACTCACAAAGCTGGGCATCTCGCGCGACGAAACTTTCGTTATCTCAGAACATTCGCACAAATGAGAAGATTTGCAAAAAGCTTTTGCTACGCATTTTGCGGGGTGGTGAGCTGTCTGAAAACCGAGCGTAATATGCGCGTGCATTTCTGCGCGGCGTTTTACGTTTTTATGCTTATGCCCTTTTACGGATTTACAGCCGCGGAAAAGGCGGTAATACTGCTGACGATAGGCTCTGTAATATCGGCTGAGGCTTTCAACACAGCAGCCGAGGCTGCGGCGGACGCAGTAACGCTGGAAAAACGTCCCGAGCTGCGGCTGGCTAAGGACGCGGCGGCGGGCGGAGTGCTCATCACAGCTGTATTCGCGGCGGCGGTGGGCTTTGTGCTCTTTTGGAACGTGAGCGTGCTGAAAGAGATAGCGGGCTTTTATTCGGAGCATTTGTGGGCGGCGGCGCTTCTGGCGCTCTCGGCGATAGTGTGGGCGGTGCTTATAGCGCTTCCCTGCGGCAGAAATTACGAAGATAAAAATACTGATATAAATAATAAGGAAACATAAAATTATGAGCAATTCAAAAAACGCATTTGTTACGATAGTAGGCCGCCCGAACGCGGGAAAATCCTCACTGCTGAACGCGCTTGTCGGCGAGAAAATAGCAGCGGTATCTGCAAAGCCGCAAACCACGCGCACACGCATAACGGGCGTGCTGACGCAGGGCGAAACGCAGTATGTTTTCATCGACACGCCGGGCAAACATTCGGCTAAGAACAAGCTTGGCGAGCACATGATGAAAACAGTAAGCGACACGGTGTCTGACGCGGATATAGCGCTGCTGGTGGCGGACTGTACCAAAAAGGTCAGCGGGGCTGAGAAAGAGCTTGCGGCGGCATTCAGAAACCGCTCGCACACGGCGCTGGTGCTGAACAAGACCGACCTGCTGAAAGACAAGAGCGAGCTTATGTCTATTATAGAGGAATACTCGGCTATACACGACTTCGACGAGGTAATACCTGTAAGCGTTATAGAGCGCGACGGACTGGACATCATCATGAAATACCTTGAGAAGCACGCGCAGGAAGGCCCGCACTACTTCCCTGACGACAGCTTTACCGACCAGCCCGAAAAGGTGCTTATGGCTGAGATGATACGCGAAAAGGCGCTGAACAACCTAAACGACGAAGTGCCGCACGGAATTGCGGTAACGATAGAATTTCTCAATGAGCGCGACACCGCTAAGGGCGAGCCTGTGCTTGACATATCGGCTACGATATACTGCGAGAGAGAGTCGCACAAGGGCATAGTCATTGGCAAAGGCGGAGCTATGCTGAGAAAGATAGGCTCTGACGCGCGCGCTGATCTGGAAGAATTTTTCCAAATAAAAGTAAACCTCGACCTTTGGGTAAAGGTAAAAGAGGGCTGGAGAAATAAGGAAGCGCTAATCAAGAATTTCGGACTCTCATAAATTACCGCTGATAATCCGCCGCCGCTCTGCTAATGCTATTTAATGAAAGGAAGCGAGCGGAATGGCGGAAAGATACTGGAACGCATTTATGAAAAGCGGCAAGATAGAAGATTATTTAAGATACAGGAAAGAAGCGGAAAATGGTAGATCTTGACGGGCTGGTGATCGGCGAAAGGGACTCCGGCGAAACGGGAAAAACAATAACGCTGCTTACAAAAGAGCTTGGCTGTATACACGTTTATGTGCGCGGAGGGCGTAAAAGCAAGAAGTCGCTTTCCTCCACGCAGCTTTTTTGTTATGCGTCTTTTTCACTGGACGAAAAGCGCGAAGCGAACAACAGCGTAAGGTATTTTTACAACAGCAGCGAGCCTAAGAAACTTTTTTACAACATACGGCTCGACGCTAAGAAAACGGCGCTCGCCTGCTACTTTGCCGAGCTGCTTACATACTCTTCGGCGGAGGGCGACTGCATGAACGAAGTTATGCGGCTTACGCTGAACACGCTGTATTTTCTCGATAAGGGCGGGCACGACAACGAACTGCTGAGGTCTATATTTGAATTTCGGCTGCTCTGCGAAACGGGATTTCGCCCTAACCTGATAGGCTGCTGCCATTGCTACGCTGTGGAAGCGGACGAAATGCACTTTAATCTGAAAAGCGGGCTTATAGAGTGCGGGGACTGCGTTACCAACCCCGACAGCCTTTACGACGTATGCTTCGACAGAACGCTTTTTCATATAATAAGGTACATCGCGCTGGTGGAGTACGACAGGCTTTTCAGCTTCAAGATAAGCGAGGTCTACCAGCGGCGGCTGACGACTTTTACAGAAAGCTTTTGCGAATACTGCTGCGGCAAGAGTTTTGACACGTTGAAATTTTACAAAATGCTATAAATACTGAGGAATAGAAGATGGAAAAAGAGAATAATATCAATAAGGAATACTGTGATTCTCTCGAGCTGCCTAAAGTACTGGCTATGCTTTCGGCGGAGTGCACGGGAGAGCGCGCAAGGCGGGCAGCTATGCAGATAACACCCTCTGCCGACCTATTTACGGTAAAGCGCGAGGTGGGCAAAGCTTCGGCGGCGCTGGATATGTCGATACGCTGCGGCACGCCTATATTTTACGGACTGGACGGCGTGGGGCAGGCGCTGAAGCACTGCGGCAGCGGTGCTGTGCTCTCGCTGGCTGAGCTGATAGCCATACGCAAGCTGCTCACGCAGATAAACACACTGGCTGATTGGTACGAAAAAGCCGACAACAAGCGCCCCGAACTGGAATATCTTTTCGAGAGCCTTTTCCCAAACAAATACTTAGAGCAAAAACTCGACGTTTCTATAATCGACGAGAACGAGCTGGCGGACGAGGCAAGCTCAGAACTGGCTTCGATACGCCGCAAGATAACCGCCTGCGGACAGAAGATACGCGACACGCTCGAGAAGATGGTAAAGTCCTCGAGTGTGAACAAATATTTGCAAGAGAACATAGTTACCGTGCGCGACGGAAGATACGTTTTGCCCGTAAAGAGCGAGCACAAGAACAGCATACAGGGCTTTGTGCACGATACGTCATCGAGCGGCTCTACCCTCTTCATCGAGCCTGCCGATGTGGTGGAAGCGAACAACGATATAAAGATACTCGAGGGCAGAGAGATAGACGAGATAAACAGGATAATCAAGGCGCTCTCTTACGAATGCGAGCAGATAAAGGAACAGCTGGTATCGGGCTTCGACGCGGTATGCGAGCTAGACCTCTACTTCGCAAAAGCGAACCTTGCGGCTAAGATGAACGCCTGTGAGCCCGAGATCTCGGACGACAGGGTGATAGTGCTGAAAAAAGCGCGTCACCCGCTCATCGACAAGAAAAAGATTGTGCCGATAGACATAAGCATCGGTACGGACTATGAAACGCTCATCATAACTGGCCCTAACACGGGCGGTAAGACGGTACTGCTGAAAACAGTGGGCTTGCTGACGCTTATGACCATGTGCGGAATGCTCGTGCCCGTTGCAGACGGCAGCAGGATCTCGATATTCGATAACATACTGGTAAATATAGGTGATTCGCAGTCGATAGAGATGAACCTTTCTACATTCTCGGCGCATATGCGGGGAATGGTAGAGATACTGGAGCGCGCAGATTCGGGAAGCTTAGTACTGCTGGACGAGTTAGGCTCGGGCACAGACCCGGTAGAGGGCGCGGCGCTGGCGGTATCTATAATAGAACAGCTCAAAGAACAAGGCGCTACGACTATCACTACTACGCATTACCAAGAGCTGAAAATGTACGCGCTTGATACGCCGAGGATAGAGAACGCCGCCTGCGAATTTGACGTAGACACACTCTCACCGACGTACAGGCTGATAATAGGCACGCCTGGTAAATCTAACGCTTTTGCTATATCCAAAAAGCTGGGAGTACCCGACCGCGTAATAGAGTACGCCGAGAGCCTGGTTTCAGAAGAGAACAAGAAGTTTGAGAACATACTCGAAAGCCTTGAAAAGACCAGAAAAGAGCTTGAAACTCAGCGTGCTGAGGCTGAAAAACTGCGGCGCGAAGCCGACGAGCTGAAAAAGCAGGCAGCCGAAGAGAAAAAGGCGCTGGAAGAGTGCAAGGAAGCCGAGCTTGAAAAGGCGCGCAGAGAGGCAAGCGCGATAGTACGCAATGTGGAAAAGCAGTCGCAGGAGCTGATAGACGAGCTGGATAAACTGCGGCGCGAGAAAGAGCGCTCTGACTTTACCGACAAGGCGATAGACGCGCGCAGAAAGCAGAAGTCGGCCGTGAACAAAATGTTCCTCGAAGCGAACCCCGTTACCGAGAAGCACGACGACTATGTACTGCCGAGGGCGCTGAAAAAGGGCGACAGAGTTATCCTCTCGGATTCAGGCAGAAGGGGCGTAGTGTTCTCAGAGCCGGACAGCAAGGGCATATGCTTCGTGCAGATGGGCGCTATGAAAACGAAAGTTGATGTAAAACGCCTGCGCTTGGACGAAAGCAAGCCTGCCGAGCAGAACGGCGGCAAGAAGAAAAAGAAAGGCGCGGTATCCACACGCGGAGTAGAAAGCAGGGCTACGAGAAAGATAAGCCGCGAGCTAGACATACGCGGATACACCTGCGACGAGGGCATTTACGAATTGGACAGCTTTATAGACCAGGCGGTGCTCTCGGGCGTATCGGTAGTGACGGTGATACACGGCATAGGCACAGGAGTGCTGAAAAACGCGGTGCGCGCACATCTGAAACACCACCCGAGCGTTAAAAACAGCAGACGCGGCGTTTACGGCGAGGGCGAGGACGGCGTTACGATAGTTGAACTAAAGTAAAACGATATATCATATACAGAAAGGACAGATATTTTATGACAGAAAGAATGACAGAGCTGGGATTTAAGGCGGCGGACATCAAGGCGCTGGACATAAACCCATTCAAGAACATCGGCGACAGATGGATGCTGATAACCGCAGGCGACGAGAACGACAGCAACACCATGACAGCTTCGTGGGGCGGACTGGGCGTAATGTGGGGCAAGAACGTAGCGATAGCCGTCATCCGCCCGCAGAGATACACCAAGAAATTCGTTGACGAGCAGGAGAGCTTTACCCTGAGCTTTTATCCTGACGATAAGAAGCCTGCGCTGAGCTACTGCGGCTCGCACTCGGGAAAAGACATGGCTAAGGGCGAAAAGGCTGCCGCCGCGGGGCTGACTCCCCTTTACGTTGACGGAACTGTCGCTTACGAAGAGGCTGACATGATACTGGTATGCAAAAAGCTTTACGAAGCGCCAGTAGACCCCAAGGGATTTGCCGACGAGAGCCTTATAGCAAAATGGTACCCCGACAGCGATTTTCACGAGGCGTATGTAGCCGAGATAACTGCCGTATACACTAAGTAAAACATTCTCTCCCCGTTTTTTAAGACAGACGGGGAGATTTTTTGTAAACTTTTCATCAAAATGCCCAAAAAACATTCATAAAGCTTGCATTTCATATATAAACGTGGTATAATTTATTTGAATGGATAATTTTGCGAGGGAGTTTAAACTCTTTTATAAATGCGGAATATACATAAAAATATGCAAGATGAGCAGCGTTATACGCATATAAATGTGTTTTATACAGATTTATCATGAGTTTTTTGCATATTTATAAAAAAGTTGTGCAAATACACTTGACATTTGCGCAAAAAGGTGTATAATAGTGTTTATAGGAAAAGTTTATGCACATCAAGCAGAAATGCCATAAACATACGGACAGCGCAGCGGCGCATATCCGAAAAAAATGTAATGGAGGAATCAGCAATGGCTAAGGAAATCAAAAAAGTTGTTCTCGCTTACTCCGGAGGACTCGACACTTCTATCATCATTCCGTGGCTCAAAGAAAACTACAACAACTGCGAGGTGATCGCCGTATCGGGTGACGTTGGTCAGGGTACCGAGCTTGACGGTCTTGAGGAAAAGGCTATCAAGACAGGCGCTTCCAAGCTTTATATCGAAGATCTGAAGAAAGAATTCATCGAAGATTATGTATACCCCACCGTACAGGCAGGCGCTATATACGAAAATAAGTATCTGCTGGGTACTTCTTTCGCACGCCCCATCATCGCTAAGAGAATAGCTGAGATAGCTATCGCAGAGGGCGCTGACGCTATCTGCCACGGCTGCACCGGCAAGGGCAACGACCAGGTAAGATTTGAGCTGGCTATAAAGAGATATGCTCCAGATATGGAGATAATCGCTCCCTGGAGAATTTGGGATCTCAAGAGCCGCGAGCAGGAGATAGAGTACGCTGAGGCGCACAACATCCCCCTCAAGATAAACAGAGAAACTAACTACTCTAAGGATAAGAACCTGTGGCACCTTTCTCACGAAGGTCTTGATCTTGAAGATCCTGCAAACGAGCCGCAGTACAACAAGCCCGGCTTCCTTGAGCTCGGCGTATCGCCCGAAATGGCTCCCGACAAGCCTACATACGTTACCATCCACTTTGAAAAGGGTATCCCTACCTCCGTTGACGGCGTAGAGATGGACGGCCCTACACTGGTAGGCAAGCTGAACGAGCTGGGCGGAGCAAACGGCATAGGCCTTGCAGACCTTGTTGAGAACCGTCTGGTAGGTATGAAGTCGAGAGGCGTATACGAGACCCCCGGCGGAACTATACTCTACCACGCACACGACGTACTCGAGACCATCACCCTCGATAAGGAGACCGCGCGCATCAAGCAGTACCTTTCGATCAAGTTTGCCGACGTAGTTTACAACGGTCAGTGGTACACTCCCCTGCGCGAGGCTATGAGCGCTTTCGTTACCGAAACTCAGAAGACCGTTACCGGCGACGTTAAGCTGAAGCTTTACAAAGGCAACATCATCAACGCAGGCGTTACCTCGCCCTACACTCTCTACGATGAAGAGGTAGCTACTTTCGACGAAGACAACGTATACAATCAGGCTGATTCCGCCGGATTCATCAACCTCTTCGGTCTGCCCATCAAGGTTAGAGCAAAGCTCGAGCAGAAGAGAGGTCAGGCTGAATAATACAGCCGCTTGTGCATACATTCCGCAGCTTTTAATAAGGAGGAAACCCAAATGTCCGATAAAGACAGCATTTTTGAACCTGCGATCGAAAAAAAAGTTGAGATAACGTATGACAGCCTTCCTAATTCCTCATTTGAAGACGTAAATCTCGGAGCAGCCAAATTCGTGAACGTAAATCTGAAAGAGGCTCACTTCGACGATGTAAATATGGACAAGGTTCTTTTTAACAACATCAGCATGAAAACGGGCAAGTTTACCGACATTTACATGGTAAACTCCAGCTTTTTGGGCGTAAACCTCACCGGCTCGCGCTTCGGCTGCTCTATCATGAACAACGTTGAATTCAAGAACCCCGATCTGAAAAACTCACAGTTCGTACACTGTGATCTTTCAAATGTAGAGATCAATGACTGTAAGATCGACGGATTGAAGATCGACGGCGTAGACATCGCCAAGCTTCTTGAACAGCACAGGGAAGCTGAAGAAAACAACTGATAAACTCGCTGCGCAGGGCTGCTGCGCAGCATAAGAAGAAATGCGGCACCCGCTTTGCAATAGGCGGCGCCGCAAATCTTTTTTATATTCTAACTTACCGTTTGAAAGGAAAGATAAACTTATGTCAAACATGATGTGGGCGGGACGCTTTACAAAGCAGATCGACGAAAGAGTAAACGACTTCAACTCCTCTATAAAATTCGACTCCAGAATGTACAAGAGCGATATAGAAGGCTCTATCGCGCACGCTACCATGCTCGGAGAATGCGGGATAATCGAAAAAAGCGAGAGCGAAAAAATAGTTGAGGGTCTGAAAGGCATACTCGCAGACATTGAGAGCGGCGCGCTGGAATTCGACCCCACCGCCGAAGATATACATATGTTTAACGAGTCAGAGCTTACAAAGCGTCTGGGCGCTGCAGGAAAAAGACTTCACACCGCGCGCAGCAGAAATGACCAGGTCGCGCTTGACATAAGACTTTATCTGAGAGATGAGATCAAGACCATCAAAAACTACGCCGCCGAGCTTATTGACGTTATAGTAGAGCTGGCGGAGAAGAATACTGAGACGGTAATGCCGGGCTACACGCATATGCAGCGTGCGCAGCCTATAACATTTGCACACCACCTGCTCGCATATGCGCAAATGCTGCTGAGAGATATGGGCAGGCTGGACGATACCTACAAGAGAATGAACGTACTGCCCCTGGGCTCGTGCGCGCTTGCGGGAACTACTTACCCGATAAACAGACAGCGCGTTTGCGACCTGCTGGGCTTTGACGAAGTTATGGGAAACTCGCTGGACGGCGTTTCAGACAGAGATTTCTGCATAGAGCTGGCTTCGGCTATCTCGATACTTATGATGCACCTTTCCAGATTTTCGGAAGAGATAATCATGTGGTGCTCTTGGGAATTTAAGTTCGTAGAGCTTGACGACGCATACGCTACCGGCTCTTCGATAATGCCGCAGAAGAAAAACCCCGACGTTACCGAGCTGATACGCGGCAAGACGGGCAGAGTTTACGGCGACCTCAACACACTGCTCACTATGATGAAGGGCATACCGCTTGCCTACAACAAAGATATGCAGGAGGACAAGGAAGCTATATTCGACGCGGTAGACACCGTGAAGCTTTGCCTGAAAACATTCATACCCATGCTGGCGACTATGAAAGTACTGCCAGAGAATATGCGCGCGGCGGCGGCTAAGGGCTTTATAAACGCTACCGACTGCGCCGACTACCTCGTGAAAAAGGGTATGCCTTTCCGCGACGCTTACAAGGCTACCGGCACGCTGGTGCACATCTGCATAGAAAAGGGCGTAACACTGGAAACTCTGCCGATAGAGGAGTACAAGGCGGTATGCGATACATTTGAGAGCGACGTTTACGAAGCTATCAGTCTGGACACCTGCGTAATGCAGAGAAAGTCTGAAGGCGGCCCTGCTCCCGAAGCTGTAAAGGCGCAGCTTGAAAAGATAAAGGTGAAGCTGAGTGAGATCCGATAACGGGCGCGGACTGAAAACATGGCAGAAAGCGCTGATAGTCGGCGCGGGGTGGACGGCGGTGAACCTGCTGATAAAGCTGCTGGCGGATACCCTGCTGAACAGTATACTTCTGCACGTTGCGTACATCATGATACTCTCCCCTGCCATAACGCTTATAGTAAGCTTTATGTTCACGCGCAAGTGCGGGCTGAAAGCATGGCTGCCGTGCGTGATGGCGGTCGGCGCGGTGATACTCTACATCGCCTGCGGCTTCAAAACGCTAAGCCCTAACTTTTTGATAGAAACGGCGGTATGCGGGTTCTTCGGCTTCGGTACAGGCAATATCTTCAAGGACGAAGTATCGGTAGCCGTGCAGGAGGACAGGGACAGCGAGAGGAAAAAGCGCGAGCAGGAGCGCGAGAAGCGCTATGTATCAGTACTGAAAGCCACCGAGCAGGATATGCGCGAGATGGAGAACGGCTGTTTGGACGGTTCGGATAATTCGGCAAAGAAAAAACACAAATGAAAGGTTCTGAAAGCCTTATGAAAACAAAGGTATTTATAGACGGAAGCGCAGGCACTACGGGCTTGCAGATATACGAGCGTTTCGCAAAGCGCGACGACATAGAGATATTGCAGATAGACGAGGAAAAGCGCAAGGACACTGCGGCGAGAAAAGAGATAATAAACTCTTCCGACATAACGTTTCTCTGCCTGCCCGACGCGGCGGCGGTAGAGGCGGTATCGCTGATAGAGAACCCGAACGTGAGGGTGATAGACGCTTCCACCGCGCACCGCACCGACCCTGCATGGGACTACGGATTTCCAGAGCTTTCGGCTGAGCACAGAGCGAACATCGCGAAGTCGAAAAGAGTTGCAAACCCCGGCTGCTACGCGAGCGGATTTATAAGCCTTGTTTACCCGCTGGTGCAGGCGGGCGTACTGCCCGAAGATTACCCGCTGGTGAGCCACGCGGTATCGGGATACAGCGGCGGCGGCAAAAAGATGATAGCGGCGATAGAGGGCGCGGACAAGACCTTTGAGATGGCATCGCCCAGACAGTACGCGCTGGCGCAGAGCCACAAACACCTGCCAGAAATGCAGAAAGTCTGCGGGCTGAGATACAAGCCGATGTTCAACCCGATAGTGGACGACTACTACTGCGGCATGGTGGTATCGGTACCGCTCATCACGAGAAGCCTTGCTAAGAAATACACGCCCGCGGACATACACGAGATACTCGCGGCGCACTACGAGGGACAAAATTTCGTAAAAGTAATGGAGCTTGGCGGGGCGGAAACGCTGCCTGACGGCTTCCTCGCGGCGAACACGCTTGCGGGCACTAACAATATGCAGATATTCGTTTTCGGCAACGACGAGCAGATACTGCTTGCTTCGCGGCTTGACAACCTCGGCAAGGGCGCGAGCGGCGCGGCTGTACAGAACATGAACATAATGCTTGGGCTGGACGAAACTACGGGGCTTATCTAAAAAGTGACCTTACAAAAGGAGGTCGGCGGTATGGCGGAGCTTTACGGGCTGCTGAAAATGCTCGGCGTAAGCTATGAAGAGATAGAGCACGAAGCCGTTTACACCATAGAGCAGGCGCAGAGAATAAAGCGCATGATAGACGGCGCGGGCTGCAAAAATCTGTTCCTTACCGACCGCAAAGGCGGGTATATACTGGCTGTTTTGCAAGAGGACAAGCGCGCAGACCTGAAAGCCTTAGCGGCGCTTTACGGCGTGAAAAAGCTCAGCTTCGCGAGCGATGAGCAATTGAGCGAAGTACTGGGGCTGACCCGCGGGAGCGTAACGCCTATGGGGCTGATAAACGACAAGGAGCACGCGGTGAAGCTTGCGATAGACGGCGAACTGCGCGGCAGGAAGCTGCTCTTTCACCCGAATGTGAACACGCGGACTATCAGCATAACGGCTGACGACCTTATAAAATACATCGAATATTTCGGCAACGAATATAAATATTTCTGAAATCATCACTAGAAAGGACTGCTGCTGATATGAAAAACATAACTTTCAAAGGCTTTGACGGATACAAGTATGTAGAAGGCGGCGTTTGCGCTGCCAAGGGCTTCAAGGCTAACGGCGTATATGCAGGGATAAAGAAGAATGACAAGAAGAAAAACGACCTCACGGTAATAGTATCGGACGCCGAGTGCTGCGCGGCTGCGGTATACACCCAGAACAAGGTAAAGGGCGCGCCTGTTACCGTTACCAAAAAGAACCTCACCGTTACGGGCGGCAAGGCTAAGGCAGTCATCGCAAACTCTAAGAACGCCAACACCTGCAACTCTGACGGCGAGGAGAAAGCATTCAGAATGTGCGAACTGGCGGCGGAGAGCGTAGGCTGCAAGCCGCAGGAGGTCATCGTGGCTTCCACAGGCGTTATCGGTCAGAAGCTGCCGATAGAGCCGATAGAAAAGGCTATGCCAGAGCTGATAAGCGGGCTGAGCTATACGGGCAACGACGCGGCGGCAGAGGCTATAATGACTACCGATACTTTCCCGAAGCAGGTGGCGGTAGAATTCACCGCGGGCGGCAAGGTATGCAGACTGGGCGGAATGGCTAAGGGCAGCGGAATGATACACCCGAACATGGCTACCACGCTGAACTTCATCACCACCGACTGCGCGGTATCGAGCGAGATGCTGCAAAAAGCGCTGAGCGAGATAGTGAAGATAACATACAACTGCCTTTCGATTGACGGCGACCAGTCTACGAACGACATGGTAACGCTTTTATCCAACGGACTGGCGGGCAACGCCGAGATATGCGCCGAGGGCGAGGACTACGACGTATTTAAACAAGCGCTGTACATCGTGATGATGAACATGACGAGAATGCTGGCTAAGGACGGCGAGGGCGCTACAAAGCTGCTGGAATGCACCGTTTCGGGCGCGAAAGACCAGGACACTGCCATCACGGTGGCAAAGAGCGTTATCTGCTCTTCCCTCTTCAAAGCGGCGATGTTCGGCGAGGACGCAAACTGGGGACGCATACTCTGCGCGGTGGGCTACGCCGACGCGGACTTTGACATAAACGCGGTGGACGTAAAGATAAGCTCGGCTAAGGGAGAGATACACGTTTGCGAAAACGGCGCGGGCATAGATTTCTCAGAAGAAACAGCCGCGCAGGTGCTCTCTGCCGACGAGATAAGCGTAAACATCACGATAGGCGGCGGAAGCGGCAGCGCTACGGCTTGGGGCTGCGACCTGACCTACGATTACGTCAAGATAAACGGCGATTACAGAACTTGATATTACAGTAAAAAAGTAAAGGAAGTAAAATGATGGATATTTCAAATGAAATGCGTTCGCAGATACTTATCGACGCGCTGCCTTACATTCAGAAGTACCATAACAAGATAGTAGTGGTAAAATACGGCGGCAACGCCATGACGAACGCCGAGCTGAAAGAAGCCGTGATGAGCGACATAGTACTGCTTACAGAAGTTGGCATAAAGGTGGTGCTGGTGCACGGCGGCGGCCCTGAGATAAACGCTATGCTCAAAAGAGTAGGCATAGAGAGCAAATTCATCGGCGGGCTGAGATACACCGATAAGGAAACTATCGACATAGTAAAGATGGTGCTTTGCGGCAAGCTGAACAAAGAGCTTGTGAGCGCCCTGCAGCTGCACGGTGCGAAAGCGCTGGGACTTTGCGGCATAGACGGACAGATGATAATGGCAGAAAAGCTGGACAGCGACGTAGACTTAGGCTATGTTGGTCAGATACAGAAGATAACCACGAAGCCGATACTCGACGCGCTGAACAACGGCTATGTGCCGATAATATCTACCGTGGCTACCTCTGCCGACGGACAGAGCTACAACATAAACGCGGACACTGCGGCGGCAAGGATCGCGAGCTGTCTGCGCGCGGAAAATCTGATACTTATGACCGACATCGCGGGACTGCTGAAAGACAAGGACGACCCGAGCACGCTGATACCCACCGTAAACGTGAGCGACGTGCCCTACCTGAAAAAGACGGGCATAATCAGCGGCGGAATGATACCCAAGATAGAGTGCTGCGTAGAAGCGGTGCGCCGCGGAGTTAAAAAGACCTCGATAATCGACGGCAGGATACCGCACTCGATACTGATAGAGCTGCTCTCGAACGAGGGCGCGGGCACGCAGTTTATTTGACGAAAAGAGAGATAGATATGAACACTATTAAGGAATTTAACGAGCACGTCATGGGCTCATACGGCAGGTACGATCTGGTGCTGGAGAAAGGCACGGAGCGCACGGCGGTAGACGAAAACGGCAAAGAGTACATCGACTTCGGCTCGGGCATTGGCGTAAACAGCCTCGGCTTCTGCAACGAAGCGTGGGTAAAGGCGGTTTGCGAGCAGGCGAACAGCATACAGCACACCTCTAACTACTACTACACCAAAGTGCAGGCAGACTTCGCGAAAAAGCTTTGCGAGAGCACGGGCTACGAGAAGATATTCTTCGGCAACAGCGGCGCGGAAGCGAACGAATGCGCCATCAAGATAGCGAGAAAGTACAGCTTTGACAAATACGGCAAAGAAGCTGAGAGGAACATTATTATCACGCTGGTAAACAGTTTTCACGGCAGAACTATGGCTACCCTTTCGGCCACGGGGCAGGACGTTTTCCACAACTACTTCTTCCCTTTCCTGCCGGGATTTGTGAACGTAAAAGCTAACGACATTGCAGACCTAAAGGCAAAGCTTACGGAGTACGAAGGCAAGGTTTGCGCCGTAATGTTTGAATTTATACAGGGCGAGGGCGGCGTAATCCCGCTCGAAAAGGCATTTGTAGACGCTATTTTCGAGGAGTGCGGCAAGCGCGACATACTCACCATAGCGGACGAAGTGCAGACGGGCGCAGGCAGAACGGGCAAGTTTCTGACCTCGCAGAACTACGGCGTACAGCCCGACATCACTACCCTTGCTAAAGGCGTAGCGGGCGGCGTGCCCATAGGCATATGCATGGCGGGTAAGAAGTGCTGCGATACGCTGACACCCGGCACGCACGGCTCGACATTCGGCGGAAACCCCCTCGCCTGCGCGGGCGGAAACGCGGTGCTTGACACGGTACTGGCTGAGGGCTTCCTCGACGAGGTGAACAAGAAGGGCGAATACTTCCGCAAAAAGCTCGCCGAGATACCCGAAGTAGAGGGCGTAGACGGAATGGGGCTGATGCTCGGCATACGGCTAAAGAGCAAGAACGCGAGCGAGGTATGCAAGGCTTGTTTGGAAAACGGACTGCTGATACTCACCGCGAAAACTAAGCTGAGATTTTTGCCCCCGCTGAACATCTCATACGCCGAGATAGACAAGGGCATAGAGATACTGACCAAGATACTTGGATAAGAAAGGAAAATATACATGAAGCATTTACTTAAACTTTTAGACCTCAGCAAAGAGGAAATAATCGGCATACTCAACCTTGCCGACCAGCTGAAATACGAGAACAAGAACGGCATAGAGCACAAGCTGCTGAAGGGCAAGACACTCGGCATGATATTCCAGAAGTCCTCTACCCGCACCCGCGTAAGCTTTGAAACGGGTATGTACCAGCTTGGCGGACAGGCGCTCTTCCTCTCAAACCGCGATCTACAGATAGGCAGAGGCGAGCCGGTACAGGACACCGCGCGCGTGCTCTCCCGCTACATTGACGGAATTATGATACGCACATTTGAGCAGAAAGAAGTAGAAGACCTCGCGCAGTACGGCTCTATCCCCGTTATAAACGGACTTACCGACTTCTGCCACCCTTGTCAGGTGCTTGCCGACCTCATGACTATTCGCGAGCACAAGGGCAGACTTGAAGGACTGAAGCTGACCTACATCGGCGACGGCAACAACATGGCTAATTCGCTCATCGTCGGCGGACTGAAAGTAGGCATGACGGTAGCCATCGCCTGCCCCGACGATTATCAGCCCGACCCGAGCGTGCTTGAATTTGCTAAGGAATACGGCGACAAATTCATCATGACATCTGACATACAGGCGGCGGCTAAGGACGCAGACGTGCTCTACACCGACGTTTGGACATCTATGGGCGAGGAAGCCGAGAGCGAGAAGCGCAAGAAAGCATTTGCAGGCTACCAGATAAACGACGCTGTAATGGCAGCTGCGAAGAGCGACGCTATGGTACAGCACTGCCTGCCCGCGCACCGCGAGGAGGAGATAACCGCAAAGGTATTCGAGGCGCACGCCGACGAGATATTCGACGAGGCCGAAAACAGACTGCACGCGCAGAAAGCGGTAATGGTAAAGGTAATGGGCGAATAATCCCCAACCTGCCAACAGCATAAAAAAAGAGCCTTTCGCTTAGCGGCGGAAGGCTTTATTTGTGTTCACTCAGCTTTCTTAAATTCAAGGCAGTCTATCTTGATAAGCTCGGCGGAAGAGCCGCTGAAAGTCACCTCTACGGTGTACGCGGTGTCGTCGTGGTCGGTGTTGTAAGTGACCTCTGCGCCGCTCGTAGTGTTGAAGCGCTTTTTGGCGATGTAGTGAGCTTCGTTGGTGGAATTATCCACCAGATAGATTTTGAGCACCACTTCGTCCTCATTGCCGAACTGCTTTGTGTCGCGCAGGGAAACGGTGTACTTACCATCGGGGGTGGTGTAGGTGGAATATTCGGCAAGTCCCGAGTAAAGTCCGTCTTGATACTTATAGTAAAATTTGTATATACCATACGGAAGCAGACCGAAAATCACTATGAAAGTTACTATGTATGTGAGCTTCTTGGACAAATTCATATTTCAAGACCTCCGAACCGTAAAACGCCGCAGGGCGGGCGATATACGCATTTTAATATAATACAGAATGTTAATTATATTATATTCTAAGTACAATAATTTGTCAATGCTTTTAACTGGATCGTAACTAAAAATAGGCGGATAGACAAAAAATGCGTATGGCTAAGTGATGAAATTTGTATTAAATGTATATTGCCAAAAATCAAACGCACCGCTTATTATCACGGTGCGCCTGACAAATTCAAAAAGAGAGGATAAATCGTTATACAGTTTCGGGGGTCTTTTCAGCCGCTTTATCCATACAGGAGAAGACCTCATCCACATGGGCGGAGTCGGGCTTGCGGGTGAAAAGGCTTACCAGCGGGACGAGGATAATATCGAGTATCATCACGACAGCGCCCGCGTTTATGGGCGAGTGGACAGCCAGCCCGCCGATGGTGAGGGTATGTTTGCCGAATGTGAAGTAGAACATATGCGCCACGGTAAGGCCTACGCCGCAGACGAAGGAAGTCCAGACGGCGGCTTTGGTGATGTTCTTCATATACAGACCCCACATGAAGGGAGCGATGAAAGCGCCCGCCAGCGCGCCCCACGAGATGGACATAAGGGTAGAGATAACGGTCTTGGGGTTATCGAGGGTAATTATCGCGAGAACGCAGGAGATGAGCAGGAAAACGGCTACGAATATGCGCATTACGAGCACTTCCCGCTTCTCGTCCATTTTATCTTTCATGAAAGGCTTTATCATATCGAGAGTGAGGGTGGAGCTGGAAGTGAGCACCAGCGAGGAGAGAGTAGACATAGAAGCCGAGAGGACGAGGACAATGACCACGCCGAAAAGCAGGTCGGGCAGGCTTTCCATCATAGAGGGGATAATAGCGTCGAAGCCGTTTACAGGCTCGCCCGCTTCGTTAGCGCTTACGAACAGTCTGCCGAAACCGCCCTGAAAATAGCAGCCGCCCGCGACTATGAGGGCGAACACGGTAGAGATAACGGTACCGCTGCGGATAGCTTTTTCGTCCTTGATAGTGTAGAATTTAGTTACCATCTGCGGCAAGCCCCATGTGCCGAGAGAGGTGAGGATAACAACGCCGAAGAGGTTAATCGGGTCGGGTCCGAAAAGGCTGTTGTAAGAGTCGGTATTGCCATTAGCGTCGGGAATTTGACCGAGCATATCGAGGGACTCGGAAAAACCGCCGTGTTTATTGAGTATAGTTATTACAACAGCGGCTATGCCGACGAGCATGAATATACCCTGAATAAAGTCATTGAGCGCGGTAGCCTTATAGCCGCCGACGATAACGTATACCGCTGTGATAACGCCCATTACGACGATACAGACAGCGTAATCGACGTGGAAAGCCTTTTCAAACAGGCGGGATAGCCCATTGAAAGCGGAGGCGGTATAGGGGATAAGGAAGATGAAGATTATCACGGCGGAAGCTAGCTTCAAGCCCTTGCTGGCGTAGCGGTGTTCAAAAAATTCGGGCATAGTGCGTGCGTCGAGGTGTTTAGACATTATCTGAGTACGCCGACCGAGGACGAGCCACGCGAGGAGAGAGCCTATAACGGCATTGCCCACGCCGACCCAAGCGGCGCTTGCGCCGTAACTCCAGCCGAACTTACCCGCATAGCCGACGAAAATTACCGCCGAAAAGTAAGAAGTACCGTAAGCGAAAGCGGTGAACCACGAGCCGAGAGTTCTGCCGCCGAGCACATAATCAGAAGTGCCGTTGTTCTTTTTTCTGTAATACGCGCCGATGCCGATCATCAGGCAGAGGTACAGAGCAAGAACGATCCACATTGTCATAAGAGAACCAATCCTTTACATCATATTTACCGGCATACTTGAATGCCACAATGCTTTAAACCTTTTATGCTTTTTGGCGTTAAAGCAGTACGATAAATATTATACAACAAAGCGGCAGGAATGTCAATACTTTTTCCTCAAAAACAACAAAAAAATATTTTTTCAAAAAAATTTGAAAAAAGGCTTGACAAGAATGCGTTTATGTGCTATAATAGTAAAGCAGTTAGGACAGAGAGTACTGATGAAGACAATCAAACATCGCGGAGTGGAGCAGTTCGGTAGCTCGTCGGGCTCATAACCCGAAGGTCGTAGGTTCAAATCCTGCCTCCGCAACCATATTGGTGAGACTAAATGGATGCTCACCCTTAAAAGCCCGTATTTACGGGCTTTTTTCATGCTTTTCAGCTGAAAAATTCAAGGTAAAAACCATGGATGCTTTTTCATGATTTTCACCGACCGGAAGGGTTCGAACCCTCGACAAATGAATATTGTCAAATAAAACGGCAAGCTTTGAGCAGATTTCGCTCCCGGCTTGCCGTTTTTTTATAAAAAAACATTCACAAAGTTTAGAAGGCTGTTTTGTCAAATATCACGAAATGCGATAAACGACAAAGCGGCCTTTTTTTGTTTCAAAGGAGGCTCGATAACAAAAATACTATAAAAAGGGAATCTAAAACGACTGGAGGTGATCAAGTAAAAAATGAACAGCAGTCAGACCGAGGACATGACCAAAGACCCGATATGGGAATGACGATGTGAGGTGTTATATGATTTACAACGAAAAGAAGGTAGAAATGCTCAGGCAGAGATATCCCGAAGGAACTCGGATATGCCTTGACAGTATGGATAACGATCCCCGTCCGATTCCACCAGGTACTAAAGGCATAGTTCAATTTGTGGACGATGCAGGAACTCTGCATTGTAAATTTGACAACGGAAGAACGCTTGGGGTTATCCCCGATGTGGATCAGTTCCATAAAATCGATCAGGAACAAGCTCAGACAGACGAGCAAGCAGAAGAAAATGCTCTGAATGACGAAATTACAGAAACAGAGGAAATTGAAGAATCCGAAGAAATGGAAATGTCAATGTAACGGTTAAGTTTTGAAAAAGACTTAGCCGTTTTTTTGTTTGAAAAATCGGAAAGGAGATGATTCGTACT
>ERZ824600.177-NODE-177-length-95460-cov-44.857607_pt1 | contig 95460 bp, 80 predicted proteins | sample MGYA00519933_ERZ824600 | MGnify/ENA primary metagenome ERZ824600 (study PRJEB31778, sample SAMEA3449178) | human gut metagenome | biome: human gut; feature: human-associated habitat; material: faeces | place: United Kingdom | collected 2010/2012 ...
GGAGCTGCTGTGCGCTCACGCCCGCTGCCAACAGTGCAGCCGCCGATAAGAAAAGTAACTGTCTCTTCATTGGTTGTTGGTATTAGGTTAATAATTAATATTGAATTGCTTAAGTGATAATAGCACATTTGGGGTGTAAAGTTACTACATTATTTTTAACCCTCAATCCTTTTTATGTTAAAAGTAACGCAGTGCCTCCCCTGCCAAGTACCAAACAGGTGCGTAACAAATAAAGCGGGACGCCCTTGTGGGGCGCCCCGCCGTTATCGGATTATAATCTTGTAGATTACTTATTTACTATCTTGATGTTGCGAAGCTCCTTGCCGTCCTTGACCACGCTTACCACGTAAACGCCGGCCTGGCCGATGGAGATGTGCATCATCTCGCCTGCATTGATGCTGCGTGCATCACGGCCAACGAGCATCCCGCTCATGTTGTAAACGCTTACCTCGTAGGCTCCGCCCTCGGCAAATTCAAGGAACAGGATCTTGTTCACGGTGTACGCGTTCATGCCGTCTGCTTCGTCAGCTGCTACGCCGTCAATAGCGCTGCTCACGTTGAAGGCGGGATATTCCTGTACATCCTTGCCCCATGAGTTCTCAAGGGTAAGTGTCAGGATCTTGTCACCGTCCTTACCGTATTCTACCTGAGCCTCACCCTCGGTGTCGCTACCGTTGGCATTGCTGATGGTAGCCTGCTTGGTGCTCCAGCTCGGCTTGGTCTCTACCTTGAAGCCTGAACCCTTCACGTAAGGACAGCCTGCCTCATAGATAGGTGTGATGTGACACGGAACGGATGCGCCCTCTGATTCACCGGTGGCAATCTGGAATGTTCCGAAAGGTGCGTCGGTAACCTGGCCCTTTGACATGAAGCGACCGTTGTGTACCACGGTGGTAGGTGTGGTGGCACCGCTGACAAGACGTGATTCGGGAACACCGTCCACAGTTTCGCCTTCAAAATCCCAGAAGCACTTCACGTTCGAAGGCAGATTGTTGGCATCAAGACCTGTCATGGCTTTGGCTATGTCGTCATCGCTAGCTACACCGTCCCAAATTACAACATCGTCAATCAGAGCATCGGGATAACCCGGGTTGGAACCACGGCCGCCGAGGATGTGCATCCATTCACCGGATGTCAGACCCTCACGGTTAGGTCCGCGTACGGGTATGCCGTCTATCACGTTCTCTTCGCTGGCTACATCCTTGCCCATACCTGACTTGGTCGGTACCTGATATACGCCGTTCAGATAAAGCTTCATCAGAAGTGCGTTCGATGAGTCATAGTCGAACACAAGGGTTACGTGTGTCCATGCGCCGATTGACAGCTTGGTTGTTTCGGGATAGAAGTATGCGTACTCCTTGGAGTTGGCACTGTTACCGCGTTTCACGATATGTGTAATGTGGCCGGTACCTGCGGGATCAAGGAATGACCATACATAACCCCAGTTGTTGCGGGGCCATGAACCGGTGCGGTCCTCGATACCGAAGAAGTTCACTGACTCTTCGTCGCTTGCTACGGGGAATGATGTCGGACGAACCCAGTATGATACGGAGAATGATTTGCATGAACCGGTTCCGATTTCCATGTCATCGATAGGACCACCGAAGAACTTGTAGTCAAGTTTCATGGCGCGTGAACCCTGTCCGTCTGCCTCACGGCCCTTGTAACCGGCCTTGAAGCCCTGACCTACGCCAAAGGTTACACCTTCTTTAGCGGTTTCGCCGTCAATGGTGAGTTCCTGGATTTCGGGAAGACGACCTACGCTGAAGTCTGAAATCTGAGCATAGCAGCTGTAGCGTATCTCTTTGTCTGTGCCTTCGTTGGCAACGAGGTCGTATGCGCCGATCTCATTGAGCGAGGTAACGAGCTCGCGGCTTGCGCCGTTGTTGCTGGCCACCTTGGTACCGAGGTTGTTGTAGAGAGTCAGGGTTGCGTTCTCGTGCATCTCGTCAACGAACCAAATGCGGAACTCCTCACCCGGTTTGATACATGACTTGTCAATTGCCACCTCTTCCGATACCTCGTGTGCGGGAGCGGTAAGGTAATCGCTTGTCCAGCTGATGCCGGATTTGCTCTTGTGGTCAAGGCTTACGGCCTGCACACCAAGACGCACGCGGTTGCTGTGGTTGGGGTTCTTGATCTTGAACATCAGGCCGGCCCATGAGGTGGTGGTACCCATGAACTGAGGCTCTTCGCCCTGCACCTGTGCCCAGAGTTCAAAGTGTGACACTTTCACATCAGAGTTGTAAACCGGTGTGCCTGCTGCTGCGGTGTTGGGCATTGACCAGTAAAGTTTGGCATCGAAGCCGCTTACTACATTACTGAGCACTTTGCCGCGACGAACCACAGGCATGTCAGGTGTATTGTAGGTGCCGCGCTTGATTGACATTTCGCCTATCAGCACTTCCAGATCCTGCGCATTGGTAAACTTGAGGCCGAGCATTGCCCACAGACCCTGGCTCAAAGCCGATGAACCGCGAGCTGCCACCTTGAGTTCTGTAACATTCCAGTCATCATAAAAGAACTTGTCGCTTGTTTTGTGAATCGAAGTGCGGTCAGGAGTTACCTCAGTGGTCTCGCTACCTACCTTTGAATATACAAAGTTGATATCGCCGTTACCTTTGAGAATCTTGTAGCGGATAGTGATGATGTCGTTGTTCTTGACATTGAAGTTGGTCTTGAACAGGTGCAGGTACTGAGTCTGACCGGCAGTTGTGCTACCGCTGATCTTCAGTGATGAACCGCCGTTCCATGCATCGTCCCAACAGTATTCTGCGTTCATGCTGTTTTCAGGAACGCTCTCGCCTGTGCCGAGCAACTCGTCTGCCCACCACCAGCGCCATGTCGGGGTGTAGTCCTGCATACCGATGTTGTACCATTCGTTGTCGTATGCCACATCACCGTTCATGCGGTAGCAGTTACCGTTACCGAGGCTGAAATAGGTGATGAAAGGCTCGTCTGAAAGCTCCCAGCCGTATGCAGAACGGGCGCTCATGTGACGCGACATACCCTGGAAGTTATCATTGGGGCTGAGGGCCTTGGAGGTGGTTATATCCATCTTGGCGGCAGGATTGCGTTTGCCGTTGGTGAACCACTGCTCCAGAACCTTCTGGTAACCCTGCTGTTTGAGGATATCGCTACCGCCGTTGGTAACACGGGTCGGGAACAGCATATTGTTGGAGTGTGCGCCCCACAGACCTATTGAATAAGGTACTTCGCTGTGGGTAAGCCATTCATTCTGATAACCTGCGCCACGGTCACTGGACTGACCGCCCTGCATGTTCTGACCGAGGTAGAGGTCCTGAGGTGAACGGCCGGTTGTGGCTATACCTGTCTTGTCGGTATTGATATTGGCCACTGTGTTCCAGTTGTAGTTAAGGAACATGATGGTGCGGGGCTCTTCTGATGTACCGAACACACCGTAGAGGTTTGAGCTTAAGCACTCGTAGAACGGGCTGCTGCCGCTGTCACCTGTACCTGCATACCAGGGGTTCTCAAAATTGTCCTGATACTGCTTCATGTGCTTAACCAGCTTGCCGTGCATGGCGCTCAGATTAGTCACATACGATGCGCTGCTGGTCCACTCTGAGTTGTAACCCAAACCGTCAACGCCATGATAACGGAGGAAATCTCCAAGCTTGGCTACCTCATCGTCTGTGAGATTACCCATAGCTCCGATACACTCCTGCCAGTTTCCGGTAAGCGATGCATTGGGCACTGATGCCACACCCGACACGAGCACGCCGTGCTTGTGAGCTGCATCTGCAAAGCCGCCGGGCACCCAGCCGTAAGGTGATGTCCAGTTGCCGTAGTGGGTAACATAGCTCCACGATGAGAACACTTCCGAGTCAAATACACCGTTGGGCAGTGTACCTGTCTGGAAATAACCGTTGCTGACACCGCAAGGCACCCAGAAAAGGAGCTTCTTGTCATTGTTGCCGGTATATTCCGGGAAAATCTGTGTTGCTGTGTTGGTGATAAGAGGACGCAGCTTCACGCGGGAAATGAAGAACTCCTCATCTTCCCATCCGTCTTTTGCCACACGATCACCTTCGTATGTCTTGGTTATCTCCTGTCCGGGAGTCCAGTTCTTGACATACTTGTCAAGCGCATTGCTCGCTGGCCATGTCACATAACATTCGCGGGTGTCGGTTTCCGACTCCGGGCCGCGAAGCTGCTGTGCACTTACGCCTGCAGCCATAAGGCTTGCAGCCGAAAGCAATAGCATTTGTTTTTTCATGAAATAATAATTATAGGTTATTGAATTGGTAATTAGAAATCCCAGTTGTAGTTTACAACGCAAAATTACTACTATTATCCTTTTCCCACAAAGTGTCAGGTGGTTAAATAGATTCATAGTTCAGTTAAAAAAGCACAAAAGCGGGACGCCCCTGCCGGAGCGCCCCGCCGTTATCGGATTTTATCTGTTGTTATTTGTTCACAACCTTAAGACTGCGCACTTCTTTGCCGTCTTTCTGAATCTGTATCACATATACACCGGCCTGACCGATGGTGATGTGCATTACCTCGCCGGCATTGATGTTGCGGGCGTCACGGCCCACGAGCATGCCGCTCATGTTGTAAACATTCACCTCATAGTTACCCTCTTCGGCAAACTTCACAAACAAGGTCTTGTTTATGGTGTATGCCTCGATGCCGTCGGCTGCGTCGGCTGCCACGCCATCAATTGCGGTAAAGTCTATCTCAGGATAGCTCTTGACGTCCTTACCCCATGAGTTCTCAAGAGTAAGGGTGAGGGTCTTGGTGCCGGGTGCGCCGTAAACCACCGTTGCTTCACCTTCAGTATCGTTACCGTTGGCATTGCTGATGGTAGCCTGACGGGTGCTCCAGCTCGGTTTGGTCTCTACTTTGAAGCCTGTACCCTTCACATAAGGACATCCTGCATCATAAAGCGGTGATACGTTGGTTTGTACTGACTGGCCTTCAAGGGTTGACTTCAAGAGGTCAAATACGCCGAACGGAGCATCCTTGATCTGGCCTTTTGACATGAAGCGACCGTTATGTACCACAGTTGCGGCTTTACCGTTGACTAAGCGGGTCTCAGTGATATTGTCTTGAGGTTCGTCCTCAAAATCCCAGTATGCTTTCACATTTGAGGGCAGGTTCTCTGCATCCAGACCCACCATAGCCTTGGCTATGTCGGTCTCGTCAACTGCACCGTCCCATATTATAACATCATCAAGAGATGCATTGGGTGAACCGGGGGCACTGCCGCGACCGCCGTAGATGTGCATCCACATGCCGTCGCGCATGGTTGAACGGTTCGGACCACGAACAGGAATTCCGTCTATCACGTTATCCTCGCTCTTGTTGTCGCCGCCCATACCGGTGCGGGTCGGAACCTGATATACACCGTTCAGATAAAGCTTCATCAGCAATGCATTTGAGGAATCGTAGTCAAATACGATGGTTACGTGTGTCCATGCACCCACAGGTATGGCGGTGGTGGAAGCATAGTCATACTGGTACTCTGCTGTATTTGCGCTGTTACCGCGTTTGGTGAAGGCTGAAACTGAACCGTCGCTGTTCACTTCTGACCAGAAGAAGCCCCAGTTGTTTTCAGGCCATGTACCTGTGCGGTCTTCAATACCGAACATATTGAGCTGACCGGTTGCAGGATAGAAGGTCGGGCGTACCCAGTATGATACTGAGAATGATTTGTTTTCACCAAGTTTCAGTTCCTTGACAGGACAACCGAACACTTTGTAATCGTTGGCTATTGCGCGTGAACCGGAACCGTCAGCGCTGCGACCGGTGTAACCGGCTTTGAACTCTGTGCCAACCCCAAAGGTTACATCGGCTGTTTCAGCATTTTCACCGTTGAAGGTAAGAGTCTCGATTTCAGGCAGACGACCTACGCTGAAGTCTGATACCTGAGCATAGCAGCTGTAGCGGGTCTCGGTTGCTGCACCTTCGTTGGCTACGAGGTCGTATGCACCTACTTCATTAAGAGTAGCCACAAGTTCGCGGCTTGCGCCGTTGTTGCTGGCCACCTTCTCACCCTTGGTATTGTAGAGGCTCAGGGTTGCGTTCTCATGAAGCTCGTCAACGAACCAAATGCGGAACTCCTCACCCGGTTTGATACATGACTTGTCAATTGCCACCTCTTCCGATACCTCGTGTGCGGGAGCGGTAAGGTAATCGCTTGTCCAGCTGATGCCGGATTTGCTCTTGTGGTCAAGGCTTACGGCCTGCACACCGAGGCGCACGCGGTTGCCATGCTTGGGATTCTTGATCTTGAACATCAGGCCGGCCCATGAGGTGGTTGCACCCATGAACTGAGGCTCGTCACCCTGTACCTGTGCCCAGAGTTCATAATAAGATGTGTTTACATCGGTGTTGTAAACAGGATCACCGGCTGCTGCACTGTTGGGCATTGACCAGATGAGCTTGGCGTCAAAGCCGCTTACCACATCGCTAAGTATCTTGGCGGTGCGTATCTCAGGCATCTGAGGTGTGTTGCTGGTGCCGCGCTTGATTGACATTTCGCCTATCAGCACTTCCAGATTCTGCGCGTTAGCAAACTTGAGACCGAGAAGTGCCCAGTCACCGGCGCTCAGGGCTGCTGAGCCACGTGATGCCACCTTGAACTCTACTACATTCCATTCGTCATAGAAGAAATCCTTGCCGACTTTATGGATTGAGGTACGGTCCGGTGTAACCTCTGTGGTCTCGCTACCTACCTTTGAATACACAAAGTTGATGTCGCCGTTACCTTTGAGAATCTTGTAGCGGATAGTGATGATATCGTTGTTCTTGACACTGAACTGGGTCTTGAACAGGTGCAGGTACTGGGTTTCACCGGCTGCGGTACTGCCGCTGATTTTCAGTGAGGAGCCGCCGTTCCATGCATCGTCCCAGCTGAACTCTGCGCTCATGCTGTTGGCGGGAATATCAGCCTCATCTTTGCCAAGCATTTTGGTTGACCACCACCAGCGCCATGTCGGAGTGTAGTCCTGCATGCCGATATTGTACCATTCGCTGGAATATGCCACATCTCCGTTCAGACGGTAGCAGTTACCGTTACCGAGGCTGAAGTAGGTGATGAACGGTTCGTCAGCGAGATTCCAGCCATAGGCTGAACGGGCATTCATGAAGCGAGACATGCCTTGGAACACATCTGATACGCCCAGACTGCCGCTTTGGTCTATCTCCATTCTGTAAGCAGGGTTTCTCTTACCGTTGGTGAACCACTGCTCGAGAACTTTCTGGTAACCCTGCTGTTTGAGAATGTCGCTACCACCGGCACTTACACGGGCGGGGAACAGCATGTTCTTGCTGTGTTCACCCCAAAGACCGATTGAATAGTCCTGAGCCTGACCGCCTTCGGCGTGTGCAAGCCATTCTGTGGTGGATTTGCAGCCGCCTTGCATGTTCATACCCATATACAAGTCGCGGGTATCACGCTTGGTAGCCTCAAATGCAGCTTTGTCAGCCGAGAAATAGGTTGAGCTGTTCCAGTTATAGTTGGTAAAGAAGATTGTACGGGGCTCGTCTGAATAACCGAAGTTCTGATAATAGGATGACAGAAGGCCCTCACCGTAGCTGATGCTGCCGGCATCAGTGGTGATTCCGTACCAGGGGTTTTCAAATCCGGCCTGTCCCTTTTCCTTCATATACTTCACCAGACCGCCGTGAAGTGTGCGCAGACCGGGCATGAACGAGCCGCCGCTGCTAAACTCTGAGTTGTAGCCAAGACCGTCAACACCGTGGTAGCGGAGGAATTTTCCCACCTTCTCCACGCCGCCGTCGCTGGTGGCTATATTAGCCATTCCGGCCATACAGGTATGCCAGTCACCGCTGCTCGCAGCCCATGGTATGGATGCAACACCGCTCACCAGAACACCATGTTTGTGGGCTGCATCGGCAAAGCCGCCGGGCACCCAGCCGTAAGGTGATGTCCAGTTACCGTAGTGGGTAACGTAGCTCCATGTTGAGAACACTTCTGAGTCAAACACGCCGTTGGGCAGTGCGCCGGTCTGGAAATATCCGGTGCTGACACCGCACGGAACCCAAAACAAAAGTTTCTTGTCGCGTGAGCCGATAAGGCTTTCGTCAATCTGAGTAGCTGTGTTTGAAATCAGAGGACGGAGTTTCACACGTGAAGTAAAGAACTCTTCATCTTCCCATGTGCCGCTCTTTGCTGCACGTGCCGATGCGTAAGTTTTAGTCATGGGCTGACCGGGTACCCAGTCATTGATGTACTGGTCCAGTGAATAACTCTGAGGCCAGACTACATAAGGCTCGCGGGTGTCGGTTTCCGACTCCGGGCCACGCAACTGCTGTGCGCTGACGCCCGCTGTCATAAATGCAGCCGCCGATAAGAAAAGTAATTGCCTTTTCATTGGTTGTGGATTTAGGTTAGTTAATTGTTTGTATTAAATTGATTTGTACACATTCATACATTTTGCCGTAAAATTAATACATCAATTTCTAATTTACAAATTTTTTAACTTGGAAACTTTTTTTGTGCCAAAAATCCCCAACAGCTCTTTATCCGCTTGGTCCGGCTGAAACTGACAGCACACAATAAAGCGGGACGCCCTTGTGGGACGCCCCGCCGTTATCGGATTATAATCTTGTAGATTACTTATTTACTATCTTGATGTTGCGAAGCTCCTTGCCGTCCTTGACCACGCTTACCACGTAAACGCCGGCCTGGCCGATGGAGATGTGCATCATCTCGCCTGCATTGATGCTGCGTGCATCACGGCCAACGAGCATCCCGCTCATGTTGTAAACGCTTACCTCGTAGGCTCCGCCCTCGGCAAATTCAAGGAACAGGATCTTGTTCACGGTGTACGCGTTCATGCCGTCTGCTTCGTCAGCTGCCACGCCGTTGATTGCGTCAAGCTGTATCACAGGATAAACACGAGTGTCTTTGCCCCATGAGTTCTCAAGGGTAAGTGTCAGGGTCTTGTCACCGTCCTTGCCATATACCACCTGTGCTTCACCTTCGGTGTCGGTACCGTTGGCATTGCTGATGGTAGCCTGACGGGTGCTCCAGCTCGGCTTGGTCTCTACCTTGAAGCCTGTGCCCTTAACGTAAGGACAGCCTGCCTCATAGATGGGTGAGATGTGGCACGGAACAGATGCGCCTTCACCTTCACCGGTTGCAATCTGGAATGTTCCGAAAGGTGCGTCAGTAACCTGACCCTTTGACATGAAGCGACCGTTGTGTACCACAGTGGTAGGTGCGGTAGCACCGCTGCATGTACGGGTTTCAGATACACCGTCCACGGTTTCGCCTTCAAAATCCCAGAAGCACTTCACGTTCGAAGGCAGATTGTTGACATCCAGACCGGTCATGGCTTTGGCTATGTCCTCATCGCTGGCCACGCCGTCCCAAATCACGACATCGTCAATCAGAGCGTCGGGATAGCCCGGGTTGGAACCACGGCCGCCGAGGATGTGCATCCATTCACCGGATGTCAGACCCTCACGGTTGGGTCCGCGTACGGGTATGCCGTCTATCACGTTATCTTCGCTGGCTACATCCTTGCCCATACCTGACTTGGTCGGAACCTGATATACGCCGTTCAGATAAAGTTTCATCAGAAGTGCTCTTGATGAGTCGTAGTCAAACACAAGGGTTACGTGTGTCCATGCGCCCACCGACAGCTTGGTGGTTTCGGGATAGAAGTATGCATACTCCTTGGAGTTGGAGCTGTTGCCGCGTTTCACGATATGGGTGATGTGACCGCTGCCTGCGGGATCAAGGAATGACCATACATAACCCCAGTTGTTGCGGGGCCATGAACCGGTACGGTCCTCAATACCGAAGAAGTTCACTGACTCTTCATCGCTGGCTACAGGGAATGACAGCGGACGAACCCAGAAGGATACGGAGAACGATTTGCAATCGCCGGTACCGATATTCATATTGTCGATAGGACCACCGAAGAACTTGTAGTCAAGTCTCATGGCGCGTGAGCCTTGTCCGTCGGCACTGCGACCGGTATAACCGGCTTTGATTGTCTCGCCAACGCCGAAGGTCACATCAGCTGTTTCAGCATTTTCACCGTTGAAAGTAAGAGTCTCGATCTCGGGCAGACGACCTACGCTGAAGTCTGAAATCTGAGCATAGCAGCTGTAACGGGTCTCCTTGTCGGTACCTTCGTTGGCAACGAGGTCGTATGCACCGATCTCATTGAGCGAGGTAACAAGCTCGCGGCTTGCGCCGTTGTTGCTGGCCACCTTCTCGCCCTTGGTGTTGTAAAGGCTCAGGGTTGCGTTCTCGTGAAGCTCGTCAACGAACCATACGCGGAACTCCTCACCCGGTTTGATACATGACTTGTCAATTGCCACCTCTTCCGATACCTCGTGTGCGGGAGCGGTAAGGTAATCGCTTGTCCAGCTGATGCCGGATTTGCTCTTGTGGTCAAGGCTTACGGCCTGCACGCCGAGGCGCACGCGGTTGCTGTGCTTGGGGTTCTTGATCTTGAACATCAGGCCGGCCCATGAGGTGGTTGTGCCCATGAACTGAGGCTCTTCGCCCTGCACCTGTGCCCAGAGTTCAAAGTATGATGTGTTGACATCAATGTTGTAAACAGGATCACCGGCTGCTGCGCTGTTGGGCATTGTCCAGAAAAGCTTGGCATCAAAGCCGCTTACCACATCGCTAAGTATCTTACCGCTGCGTATCTCAGGCATCTGAGGAGTGTTGCTGGTGCCGCGCTTGATTGACATTTCGCCTATCAGAACTTCCAGATCCTGCGCGTTGGCAAACTTGAGACCGAGAACGGCCCAGTCACCGGAGCTGAGTGCGGTTGCGCCACGCGGTGCCACCTTGAATTCCACTACATTCCACTCGTCATAGAAGAAATCCTTGCCGATTTTGTGGATTGAGGTACGGGTCGGTGTCACTTCTTCTGTCTCGCTACCTACCTTTGAATATACAAAGTTGATGTCGCCGTTACCTTTGAGAATCTTGTAGCGGATAGTGATGATGTCGTTGTTCTTGACACTGAACTGGGTCTTGAACAGGTGCAGGTACTGGGTTTCGCCGTCTGCGGTGCTGCCGCTGATCTTCAGTGAGGAGCCACCGTCCCATGCATCGTCCCAGCAGAACTCTGCGCTCATGCTGTTGGCGGGAACATCAGCTTCTTCTTTGCCGAGGAACTTGTCAGCCCACCACCAGCGCCATGTCGGGGTGTAGTCCTGCATACCGATGTTGTACCACTCATTGTCATACATCACTTTACCTTCCTGACGATAGCAGTTACCGTTACCGAGGCTGAAATAGGTGATGAACGGCTCGTCACTCAGATCCCATCCGTAAGCTGAACGGGCATTCATCAGACGGGACATACCGTGGAATGTCGGACCGGCACCCTTGGTAACGCCTACTTCCATTCTGTGCAGAGGATTTCTCTTACCGTTGGTGAACCACTGCTCCAGAACTTCCTGATAGCCCTTCTGCTTGAGCAGGTCGCTACCGCCGGCATTAACACGGGCGGGGAAAAGCATATTGTTGGAGTGTGCGCCCCACAAACCTATTGAATAGTCCTGAGCCTGACCGCCAACATCGTGCTGCTGCCACTCTGAGGCTGGTCTTGTACCACCCTGCATGTTCAGACCTAAATACAGGTCGCGAGTGTCACGCTTGGTGGTCTCGAATGCAGCCTTGTCTTCTGCGTAATAAGAAGAGCTGTTCCAGTTGTAGTTGGAGAAGAACACTGTGCGCGGCTCGTCGCTGTAACCGAATGTGTTGTAGAAACGGCTTCCGAGACCTTCGCCCCAATAGCTTACAGCACCATTGTCGTTAGCGCCACCGTACCAAATGTTCTCTGCACGGTCCTGATATTGCAGGAGATACTTAATAAGCTTGCCGTGCATTGTGTTTAATTCTGTTTGCTCCGACTTGCTCCAGTTTCCAAGCCATTCCGAGTTGTAGCTGATACCGTCGCTACCGTGATAGCGCAGGAACTTGCATATCTTTTCCATACCCTCGTCGGTGCTTGCCAAAGAGTTCATGCCCAAGAAACACTGGCGCCATGCATTAGGCATTGAGGCATTAGGAACCGATGCCAAGCCCGACACCAGCACACCATGCTTGTGGGCTGCGTCAGCAAAGCCGCCGGGAACCCACCCGTAAGGTGATGTCCAGTTGCCGAAGTGAGTAACATAGCTCCATGCCGAGAACACTTCTGAGTCAAACACGCCGTTGGGCAGCGAGCCGGTCTGGAAATATCCCATGCTCATGCCGCAGGGCACCCAGAACACAAGCTTCTTGTCACGAGAGCCTATCATGGTCTCGTCAATCTGTGTTGCCACATTGGAAATCAAAGGACGCAGTTTCACACGTGAGATAAAGAATTCTTCATCTTCCCATGTGCCGCTCTTTGATGCACGTTCCGATGCGTAGGTTTTGGTCATGGGCTGACCGGGCACCCAGTCATTGATGTACTGGTCCAGTGAATAGCTCTGGGGCCAGGTTACATAACATTCACGAGTGTCACTTTCCGTCTCCGGGCCGCGAAGTTGCTGCGCGTTTGCAGCCACCGCAACGAGAGCCAGACCACCCGCAAAGAGTAAGGTTTTCTTCATGGTTGATACAATTATTTAATAGTTAGCTGTCTGAAATAAAAAAGCACACGGTGTTCAGCCAAACGTGCGTTTGATACTGTCACACCGTGTGCATATTATAGGTTAATTAGTTACATTATTCGGGCAGGTATTCTATAGTTCCGTTGTTGAATGCAAAGCGAACAACCTTTGAACTTGACAGATTGATGTTCACATTCATTGTCACGATATACTCGTATTCGCCTGCGCCCTTGGCAATGGTTACAGTTCCGGTAGCAGGTGCCTGTGCGTCATTGGCCATGTAGTATGCGCCGCTGAGTGTGTAGGTGCCTTCAAAGCTGCCGTTTGCATAACCGCCGGGGATATAGAGGTAACCGTCTTCGTTGTCAAGGAACACGATGTCATCGCCATCCTCATAGAAGCCCTTGAAACCGCTTGCATCGCCGATTGCATCAGGAGCCTTTCTTACATATACGGTACGGCCGCCGGATACAATTTTACCGCTGGTTGCTGTGATGGAGGCATTACCTTCAGCCACACCTGCAATCACGCCGTTGTTAACGGTAGCAACAGAAGTGTTGCTGGATTCCCAGCTCAGATCAACATTGCTCATCAGAGCACCGCTGATTGTATATGCATTTGCTTTCCATGTAGTGCTACCACCTGCAAAGATGTAAGTTGCACCGCTGTTGTTGTCGATAACCACACGACCAATCGGGTCATTGACAGTAACTGTCATGATTTTCTCTACCAGCTGGGTATCGTTGTATGCGCTGAACTTCACAGTTGTTGTACCGGGTTTCAGACCCTGAATCGGAAGATCGTAACCTTCAAAGTCCATCAGTTTCACAATTGTGGGATCAGCCACCTCTACATTAACTTTCTGATATGCGTATGAGGCCATAGGCTCAACCGACATATGCACTACGTGAGTGGCATTCATGTCAAGTGACACATTGTCATTGTCAAGAATGATATCGCGGATAGGATAGTCCTTCTTGATGTTTACCACATTGTAGGTAAGGGTCAGGGTAAGAGTGTGGTCGGGATCCTCGGTAGTTACACAAGGCGTTTCGCACTCATAAACCACGGTACCGGTCTGCACACCTGAACGCACGCCGAGTACGGCATCAAAGCCATGACCGGCAACGATTTCATAGTCATCGCGAACGGTAAGCAGAGCACCGCCCTGAGTCATGTTCCATTTGTAGCATTTCACTGCCTCAAGGATATTCTCCTCTGTACCGCCTTCAATGTTCATGGCCACGCGCACCTCATCTTCAGAATTGATGTCGATAACCTTGTCACACTTGCTGGCGATGTACATTGTCAGTGTTCCAAGTGAAGGACGGCCGTTAAGATAAGGCATTGCTGCGATATCGGGACCTGCGGTCTCTCCGTAGAACGATGCGAACTGGAATGCTGGCTGCATCACAACTTCCATGGTTGCGCTCATGGCTGTACCGCCTTCGCCGATGGTGAGTTTCACCTTACCGGTACCGGCCACTTTCGGGCTGGTGAAGTGAACGGTAACAATACCGTGCTTGCGGTCAACGGTGATAAGTTCACCATTGTAGCTCTCGTCAACGATAGTGCACGGTTTCAGACCTTCAAGGGTAGCGGCGATTGTTCCGTCCTCTACTGAATAGTCGTCAAGAAGCTCGATAGGATTGACTGCGAAATCAACCATTGCGTGAGGCACACCCCAGCTCTTTACTGAACTTACGGTATCGCCGATTTCGTTGATGGGATACAGGCCAAGAGGTGTGTTCTTGATCACATTCACGTTGGTAACAGCATATTTGCCGTTCACCAGAGTGGCGCGAAGTTTGGTGCCTTTGCCCTGACCGCCATTAACGGCCACAACTGCGGTGTCACCAAGTATCTTGGCTATGGTTTCGTCATCTACCGACAGTGCCACCTGAGTGGGAATATCTTCACCATTCACATTGGTCACGCGGGGACTTACTTTCACGGTGTCACCCAGACGAAGGTAAATGTCGGTGGGTTGGAGCTCAAGATACACCGCATCTGCTCCGTCCAGAGTAGCCTCCTCGCTACAGCCGGTCATTGCGCCGGCTGCAGTGAGAGCTGCTGTAAAGTATAATAGGCTTTTATAAAGTTTCATATCAAGTCTGTAATTGGATTAGAAGTTAACAGGTACGGGCATTTTCTCCGGAGTCTCGAGACCCGAGGTCGGATCTATATCGCCCCATTGACGCTTTTCGTAGGATATGTCCCAGAATATGGGCTGTGAGGCGTCTTTCTGATCAAAGCCGAGCACTGTGCTCAGGCCGGCCATTTCGGCAGTGTTGTTGGTGACAACCTTCTGCGGAATACGGCGGATCTGAAGTTCCAGCTTGCCATCCATGCCTGGCATACCGCCGTTGGTCTTGGGCGGGAACAGACGGGGATAACCGGTGCGGCGGAAATCGTTCCATGCGGCATCGCACTGTGGGAACACCGCGATATATTTCTGGGTGATCAGCTTCTCGAGCTTGAGCTCCTTGCTGTCGCCTTCGTCCCACTTCACATCACAGGTCACACGGCCGTCAATGTTGTTCTGGCCATCGCGGAAGTCCACATAGTCATATGCGGGCATGTCACCGGCCTGATCAAGATATTTGGCTATCAGACCTGATTCTACGCCGTTCTCGGTCATTGACAGTGTGATACCGGCCTCATAAAGCTCCTTCACGCTGCGTGAGCCGATACCCCAGCGCAGATTTGCTTCTGCCTGAAGGAACAAGGACTCGGTACGTTTGAAGAATGGCATCGGGAAATCCTGGAACGCGAAGCAGGAGAATGAACCGTAGGCTCCGTCGGTACGACCACCGGCATTCTTGCCCACCATGTCGATACCGGCACGCATACCGGCAATTTCGCCTGAAGTGCTCACACCTGTAAGTTTATCCTTGACAGTTGCGCCAAGAGTGTCAAACCATATGCCCAGCAACGGGTTGTTGAAGTGCTTCATGATGCTCTCAAGGTTGGCGTTCAAACGGATATCGCCCCAAGTCTGAGAGATGAAATACCATGAGTTGTTGTTGTGATAGTAATAAGCGATATCATAAGGATCAGCCTCTGTGAGCACGCCTATCTCATCATTAAGGGCTTCTTCTGCAAGAGCACGGGCCTCCCCGTCAAAATTGCGTGACAGGTTCATCGCCATACGCAGTTTCATACAGTTGGCAAACTTAACCCAGTTTTTCCAGTCGCCACGGAAAATTGTGATCTCCTTGGTGGGGTCAAGCTCGATCTTGTCAAGTTCACCCTTGGCAGGGGTAGTGGCCTTGAGGGTTGCGATAGCCTCGTTGAGGTCCTCTACAATCTGTTTGTAAACATCGTGACCTGCTTCCCACTGCACGGTTTTGTTACGCTCGCGGTTACGCCAGTCTTTGAGCGGGCATGCGCCGTAGGCGTCAACCACATTCATTGCGGTGTAGCTCTGGATTATCAGAGCGCAGGCACGCCAGTAAGGCTTTGAAGCTACAGGGTTACCTTCCTGGTCCACCATGTCTGTAGCATAGTGTATAGCATCATAGCTCTGTGCAAAGATTGAGTTGTCGGCAGGACCGCCCAGATAGTCATTAGGATAGGTGTACAGGGTGGGCAGGTTGCCGCCGAAACCGAATGTACCCTTGGAGGTTGTCCAGTAACCGCAGTAGTTGTCAATGTTGTTGGCGCGGTTGTACTGGTAGTTATGAGGTGCCCATGAGTTGTCTGGAGCGTGGCTATAGTTGATCATGAACGGAAGCGCACCTTTCAGCTCGCGTTCCAATATTTCCATGTCATAACGACCGGCGCTTGATTCATCTTCACTGTCCTGATCTTCCTGACGGCCCACCATCCATGGATACTCTTCCTGGAACTGGTCGCCGCAGGAGGTCAGTGCACCGGTGCAAAGCAACGATGCTCCCATCAAGCAGGCTGATAATATATTATTTTTTGTCATTTTTCTATGTTAGATTACAGGGTTGTTGCTTAGAAGTTGAGTTTCAAGGTGATTGCATAGCTACGCAGAGTGGGCAGACCATAGCAGTCGATACCGGACAGACCGTTGGCGGCTGACAGTGAGATATCGGGATCTACGGGTGCATCTTTGTAGATAAAGAACGCATTCTTAACTGAGAACTGTGCGGTCAGGCCCTTGCCTTTACCCAACAGGTCGGGGAACAGATAGCTCAGAGAGATATCGCGCATGCGGAAGCTGGTTGCTTTATATACGTGCTCTTCAGTAGGAGCCATACCGATAGTGGTATAGTAGTTCTCTACTGAAATCTTGCGGCCGGAACCGTCAGGCAGATACATCAGGGGAACCATCTTACCGCTCTCGTCGTATGCCTGCAGCTCGGGGTTGTTTTCTGCGGCCAGACGGGCGTCAGCTGAACGCTGGCTCAAACCGTACAGGTCCATTTCAGCCTCGGTGAGTGACATAACCTTACCACCGATACGACCGTCAATAAGGAAGTACAGTGTGAGGTTCTTCCAGGAAATGGTGTTGTTCCATCCCAAGGTGTAGGGAGAAGTGGTGTTGCCTACATAGGTGCTGTAGTCAGACTGCATGGTAGGACGGGCTGTAAGAGGATTGTTTGAAGTCATCTTGTAGTAACCGTTGGCATCACGCTCTATTGAGTTCACGTAGATGTCACCATACTTCTTGTCCTTGATATATTTGATCTTGAAAGCATTGTTACCCATTTCCACGGTGTACTCGCGGTTGTCGCCCGGATCGTAAGTCTCAAGAATCTTGTTGTCGTTCCATGCGAAGTTGAAGTTTGACTGCCAGGTCCAGTCGCGGTTGATAGCCCAACGATAGCCTGCTGAGAATTCAACACCGTAGTTACGGATCTTACCGGTGTTCACAGGACGGGATTCACCGTTGGCGGTGGTCACGTTCATGAACTGGTTCTTAAGAGTGGAGTTATAATAGGTTACGTCAAAGTTGAAGCTGTTGTTGAACATCCATACATCCAAACCGGTCTCAAATGAGGTTGTGGTTTCAGGCTGAGGATTTTCAAACAGAGGAGGACGAGCACCTACCACACCGGTTCCGAAGTCTATTGACTGACGGGCAAACAACTGGTTAGGAATCGGGTTACCGACTACTGAATAGCTGCCGCGCCATTTCAACTGATCAAGCCAGTCGCGGGTTGATTCGGGAAGGAATTTGTGAACGAGTACGTTCGCACCTACTGAATAGTAGTCAAATGATTTGTAACCGCTGTTCTGGGTGAACTGCTGGAATGCCTGTGCCCATTCAACACGGTAGCTACCGTCAATGTAAACTTTGTCAAACAAACCTATTGATGCGGTTGCAAACACTGCGGTTGACCAGTTCTTGTAGTTCCAGCTGTCGGATGCGCTGGTGGCGCTACCGCCGCGAACACTGCCGTCAGGACGCTCAAACTTGCTGTTCTGAGGAACAAATGCGTTAGGAATACCGCAAGTATCGATATTGGTGCTGATTGACTGTGAACGGTCCCAGTGACGGGTGAAGCTTGTACCAACGGCTGCGCTTACATCAAACTTGTCTGCGAAGCGGTCGTTCCAAGTCAGCATGTGGTCATTGTAGATATCGCTCGAACGAGAGCTGCCTGAACCATACTGACCGCCGAGTGACAGCCATCCGGCTTCGTACATACCTGCATACTGTTCGTTGACATATGAGTTCATCACCATATCCACGCTGAAACGTGTCTGGTATTTCAGGTTCTTCCAAAGCTTAACATCCAATGTGATGTTACCGAGGATACGGTCACGCTTGTTCTCCTTATTATACATGTCGGTTACCCAGTACGGGTTGTTCAAGCTCTTGTCATACCAGTCCCATGTCTGTACGGGCTGACCGAGAAGTTTCGGGTTTCCGGTCTGAGTGTTGCTTACGATTTCATCGTTGTATGTACCGGCGTGCTGGTAGTGGTTCTTGAAGTAACGCATATCCACATCGGCAGGCATACGGTAAACAGCGTGCAGTGCGCTCAGGGTCTTACCGGTGTTTGGCGGATTGTTGGTCTTCTGGTGAATCCAGTTCAAGCTGGTGCTGATGTTCACGCGCTTGTCAAAGAGCGAGAAGGTTTCTTTCAGCATCACGTTGTTACGTGTGAACTTGTTGTTGCGGATTATACCATCCTGATATGTGTTGTTGTATGAGAAATATGTGCGTGATTTCTCTGTACCGCCACTCAGGGTTATACCGTTGTTGAGGGTAATACCGGTTTTGAAGAAGTCGCGGATAGGATTGCGCGCGCTGTTCATCATATAAGGCTTGAGAGCCAGTTCGTCAGCATCGCGGGTGCCGATTTTCGGACCCCATGCACCAAGCTGAATACCGCTGGTCAGAAGGTCGGAAGTCAAACCATACACCTGCTGGGTCTGAGGATAGTTGGCGATAGTCTCGATTGATGTGGTCGAGCTGATATCAACCTTAACTGTTCCTTCTGCACCGCTCTTGGTGTTGATGATGATTACACCGTTGTTTGCTGCACTACCATACAGAGCCGCTGCGTTCGGGCCTTTAAGAATGGTCATGCTCTCTACGTCCTCAGGGTTGATGGTAGAAAGAAGGTCGTCGCCTGAACCGCCACCACCGTTGATAAGTCCTTCTACTGATGCCTGAGTCTGCATACCGTTCTGCATCGGCACACCGTCAAGCACGATAAGAGGTTGGTTGGTGCCCAGAATTGAGGTGCTACCACGAAGAATAATCTTGGAAGCGCCACCACCTGCACCACTGTTGTTAGGTGTGATGGTCAAACCTGCACTCTTACCTTGCAGTGAGTTAATAAAGTTGTTGTCCTTGATACGGGTCACCTCATCCGATTTGATGGTCTGAACCGCATAAGTAAGTGTCTTTTCTTCACGAGTGATACCCATGGCGGTTACCACCACCTCGTCAAGGATCTGTGTGTCCTGTTGAAGCTGAAGATTCAGAGGAGAGCCATTCCACACTGCCTCCAGGTTTTTGTAACCCACGGCGGTAATCAGAAGTTTGGTTCCGGGCTTTACGCCGGCAATAGAGAATTCTCCGTCAAGATTGGTTGACGCACCCTTGGATGGGTCACTTGCCACACGAACTGACGCACCGATATACGGATCGCCCATTTCGTCCAGAACCACACCTGTTGCGGTGTTGGCTGATTGCTCTACCGCTGCCGGGGGGGTCGCTTGCACGGTCACTGGCACTGCCACTGCACCGAATAAGGAAGCAACCAAAAGCAATTTGCTTACTGAGTTAATTGGTTTTAGCATAAGGTATTAAATAATTACTATAGTTTTTTCGTATTGTTGCGCAAGCTGGTTGTTTTCAATAATTTAAGGCCTTTCATTCTAACGCGCCAATCCATCATCCGCTACCCTCCGGCAAGCAGAAACTTAGGTTGACACAGTGAAATTGCCACAAAGATAAAGAAATAACGAATTAAAAACAATAATATTGCAACTATTTTTTTCGCCTTTAACATTCTTAATTCTCGTGACCCGAAAAAATCACCATTTTTCACACTCCCTCACCACACCTTTAAAATATATAGAACTATATATATCACATAAATTGGGGGCAGAAAAAAACGCTGACCTCATGGACATGCCATGGAAGTCAGCGTTTTTGAAGTGCGCTTCAGGATGGGCTTGAACCAACGACCCCCTGATTAACAGTCAGGTGCTCTAACCAACTGAGCTACTGAAGCTTTCCATATTTTGCGCTTCAAGATGGACTTGAACCAACGACCCTCTGATTAACAGTCAGATGCTCTAACCAACTGAGCTATTGAAGCAATGTTCAAACCCACTCTCGGGTTTTGCGGTACAAAATTACTGCCTTTATTCCAATTATGCAATAGATTCTTCAAAAAAAGTTGATTTTTTCCTCCTCACTCATCTTTTTTGAAATATTTTAGCACTCGTTTGTTATAATTATTGACTAACTTTGGTCGCCGTTTTCAAAACACATCTCTTATTTGCTCATGAAGAAGCTATTTTACACTGCCGCCGCGCTTTTATGCGCCATTCTTCTGGCACAGGGTGCCACTCGCAGCAAGAAAGCCGACATCGCTGCAAGCCTCGACATATTCAACGCCGTTGTCAAGGAAATCCAAAGCAACTATGTTGACTCTATTGATGCTCAGAAATCCGTGCGAACAGCCATTGATGCCATGCTCGGTTCTCTGGACCCGTACACCGAATACATACCTCAGGATGAAAAAGCCGATTTCCGTACCATCTCTTCCGGACAATACGGAGGCATAGGCTCATACATCATGCAGCGCAACGGCAATGTATATATCTCCGGTCCATACCTCGGATCCCCCGCCGCTCGTGCCGGACTCCGACCCGGCGACCTGATAATGGTTATCAACGGCGACACTGTGCTTGGCAAAACCACACCCGAGGTCAGCAACCTCCTCAAAGGGCCTGCAGGCACCCCCCTCTCTGTTACCGTCAAGCGCCCCTATGTCACCGACTCCATCATCACCGTTCAGATAACACGTGAAAAAATCCAAAACCCCTCCGTTCCATATTATGGCGTGGTAGGCAACGACTTGGGCTACATACTTCTCTCATCCTACACCGAAACCACACCCGAAGAGGTGCGCCTCGCCATTGACTCGCTCAAAAATCGGCATAAGGTCAAGGGCCTCATCCTTGATCTGCGCGACAACGGCGGCGGCCTCCTTGAAAGCGCGGTAAAAATTCTCGGCTACTTCCTCCCCAAAGGCACCGAAGTGCTCCGCACTCGCGGCAAAGGTGTGCTTGATGAAAAGGTGTACAAAACCTCATCTTCGCCGCTCGTCCCCGACATGCCGCTGGTAGTGCTCACCGATGCCGGCACCGCTTCCGCTTCCGAAATCACCGCCGGCGCCCTTCAGGACCTTGACCGTGCCGTGATTGTCGGCAACCGCTCTTTTGGCAAGGGACTCGTGCAGACCACCCGGGAACTTCCCTACGACGGGCTGCTCAAAGTCACCATGGCCAAATATTACATCCCCAGCGGACGACTTATTCAGGCCATTGACTACTCGCAGCGCAACGAGGACGGCTCCATTCAGCGAATACCCGACAGCCTCACCCATGAGTTCACCACCCGCAATGGCCGGATAGTGCGCGACGGTGGAGGCATAACGCCCGACATAACAGTCAAATACCCCGATGTCAGCCGCATCACTTTCAATGTTGTGCGCGACAATTGGGCCTTTGATTTTGCCAACCGCTATCGTGCCGAGCACCCTTCCATCCCGCCCATTGACGAATTTGAAATCGACGACTCCATATACGCCCGCTTCAAAAGCTCTATTGACCCGGCCAAATTCAACTATGACAAGGTGTGCGAAACCATCCTTGACCGGCTCCGCGAGGCTGCCAGAATCGAAGGATACGCCAGCGACAGCCTCAATGCGCAGTTCGATACTCTCGCTGCCATGCTCAAGCACCCGCTTGACAAGGACCTCGACACTCACCGTGGTGCCATTGCCCCGTTCCTGCTCCGTGAAATCGCCGAACGCTACTATTATCAGCCCGGTGCCGTCCGCGCAGCTTTGCGCAGCGACATTGGTGCCGACTCTGCCATCAATATCCTGCACAACCCCGCTGAATACAAACGTCTTCTCTCAGCTCCAGCCAAGAAATGACCTCTCTGTCCGCCATTGCATCCGATTTCATGGCGGGTAGCCGCTCCAAGGCTCTCAATGCAGCCTTGGCCAAAGGCCACACCCGTGCCTGTGCCCATTCTCTCGCCGGATCTTCAGCAGCCATGCTGCTTGCATCACTCGCCAACCGCCCCTCCCCGCTGCTTGTCATCGGCGATTCGCCTGACGATGCCGGCTATCTATATCACGACCTCAGCCGATTGCTCGGCGAAGAGGCCGTTCTAATTCTCCCGTCAGGCTACAAGCGGGCCATAAAATACGGACAGCCCGACCCGCCGTCGCAAATTCTGCGCACCGAGGCTCTCAGCGCTTGGCAGTCAGCCTCCTCTCCGGTGAAAATTGTAGTCACCTACCCCGAGGCTCTTGCCGAAAAGGTCGCTCCCCCACAAATGCTTGCCGAGCACACCCTCCGTCTCAGCCTCAACTCTCCGGTTGACCTTACAGAAGTCATAAAATGGCTCAGAAACAACAATTTCAGCGAGGTCGATTATGTCTATGAGCCGGGCCATTTCGCACACCGTGGTTCCATACTTGACATTTTCGGCTACAGCCACGAACTTCCTTACCGCATCGACTTTTTCGGCGATGAAATCGACTCCATACGCACTTTCAACATCGAGACACAGCTTTCGGAAGAAAAACTTGACTCCGTCAGCATTACTGCCAATGTGGCACACGACCCCAACGGCACCTCGCTGCTTAAGTTCATCCCCTCCGACACTCTGATTGCAGTGCGCGATGCTGCTTTCACCACCGCGCGCATTCGCGAAGTCGCCTCCGAATCCCTATCCACCTCCACCGTCATAGCCGAAGAAGGCGACACCGATGCCATGAGCCGGGTCATTGATGCCGAAGCATTTGCCCGCGATTTCAATTCTTTTACACAGCTTTCATTCACGGCTGCCGCCAGCTCTCCCGACCCATCTGCCGTTGCCATTGATTTTCAATGTTCTCCACAGGGCATTTACCACAAGAATTTTGATATCATCAGTGATTCGTTCTCCCGTTTCCTTGACGATGGTTACGAAATTTTCATCCTCTCCGACAGCGACAAGCAAATTGAACGACTCAAAGAAATCTTCGCCGACCGTGGCGACAAAATAAAATTCTCTCCCGTCATCCCCACTCTCCACGAGGGATTTGTGGACCACCTCAAGAAACGATGCATCTTCACCGACCATCAGATTTTTGACCGTTTCCACAAATACAATCTCCGATCTGACCGCGCACGTTCGGGAAAACTCGCGCTGAGCCTAAAAGAACTGAGCGCCATAGAACCCGGCGACTACATCGTTCACGTGGACCACGGCGTAGGCAAATTCGCCGGCCTCCTACGCACCAATGTCAACGGCCACATGCAGGAGATGATCAAGCTCGTTTACGCCCATGACGACATTATCTTCGTCTCCATACACTCCCTGCACAAGCTTGCCAAATACCGTGGCAAAGAAGGCGTCCCGCCCAAAATCAACACTCTTGGCACAGGTGCATGGAACCGCGTAAAAGAGCGCACCAAGTCCAAACTCAAGGACATTGCGCGCGACCTCATCAAACTCTATGCCGCACGAAAGCAAGAGCAAGGGTTCGGATTCTCACCCGACACATACATGCAGCAGGAACTTGAGGCCTCCTTCATCTACGAGGACACCCCCGACCAGCTCACGGCTACACAGGCCGTCAAGGCCGACATGGAAAGCCAGCGTCCCATGGACCGCCTCATTTGCGGCGATGTGGGTTTCGGAAAAACCGAGATTGCCATACGCGCCGCATTCAAGGCCGCTGCCGACTCCAAGCAAACTGCAGTCCTTGTGCCCACAACTGTCCTCGCGTACCAGCACTACCACACTTTCAGCAAGCGTCTCAAGGATTTCCCGGTAAGAGTGGAATATCTCAGCCGCGCACGCTCCGCCAAGGACACCAAACAGATTCTCGCAGATCTCGCCGACGGTAAAATCGACATCATCATCGGCACCCACAAGCTTGTGGGCAAATCGGTTAAATTCAAGGATCTCGGACTCCTCGTCGTGGATGAGGAACAGAAATTCGGAGTGGCCGTAAAAGAGAAGCTGAAACAGCTTAAAACCAACGTGGACACTCTCACCATGAGCGCCACCCCCATTCCGCGCACTCTCCAGTTCTCTCTCATGGGCGCACGCGACCTTTCCGCCATAACCACTCCCCCCGCCAACCGTTACCCCATTGTCACCAATGTTAGCGCCCTCAGCGACGACCTCATCACCGAAGCCATCAACTTTGAGATGTCGCGCAACGGACAGGTGTTTGTCATCAACAACCGCATTGAGGGTCTTAATGAGCTTGAGTCAATGATACGCCGTCTCGTCCCCGATGCCCGAATAGTGGTGGGACACGGACAGATGCCGCCGGAAAAACTTGAAAAAGCCATTGAGGATTTCGCCAACCACGACTACGATGTGCTGCTTGCCACCACAATAGTGGAGAGCGGTATTGATATGCCCAATGTCAATACCATTATCATCAACAATGCGCAGAACTTCGGCCTCAGTGAGCTGCATCAGCTCCGTGGGCGTGTGGGACGCAGCTCTCGCAAGGCTTTCTGCTATCTCTCCGTACCCCCGCATGTGCCGCTGGCCCCCGTGGCACGACGCCGTCTTCAGGCCATTGAGAGTTTCAGCGACCTCGGCAGCGGCATCCACATTGCCATGCAGGACCTTGACATTCGTGGTGCCGGCAATCTGCTCGGAGCCGAACAAAGCGGGTTCATAGCCGATCTCGGATACGAGACATATCAGAAAATTCTCCGCGAGGCCGTCACCGAGCTGCGCACCGAAGAATTTGCCGACCTTGACAATGACTCCGTTGCCGAACCCGAAGACTTTGTTGCCGACTGTGTGATTGAAAGCGACATGGAGCTGCTTCTCCCGGCCGATTATGTGCCTCAGGAAAGCGAGCGCATATCTCTCTATCAGGAGCTTGACTCCATTGAGCGCGAACTGGATCTGCAAGCGTTCAAAACCCGGTTGCAGGATCGTTTCGGCAAAGTTCCGCAGGTCACTCTCGAGCTGCTCCGCATCCCGCGCCTGCGTCGCCTCGCGCGCAAGCTCGGCATTGAAAAAGTGGCCCTCAAACAAGGCTACATGTACACTTACTTCGTTGACGACTCCAACAAGGCATACTATCAGTCGCCCATGTTCGGACGCATGTTGCACTATCTCCAGCAGCATCCGCGCCAGTGTGCCATTCGCGAAAAAAACGGCAAACGCAGTTTCTCTTTCTCAAATGTCACTTCCGTAGAACACGCCGTTGACATTCTTCAGCAAATTCTTGACCTAAACAGCATATAATCCTTATGAATTACCGCATATTCCCTCCCGACGGCCTGCCGGAATGCACCATTACCCTCCCGCTATCCAAAAGCATGAGTGCACGGGCTTTGCTCATCAACGCTTTGCAGCACCGTTCCGACTCACCACTGCCGCTCGCCGACTGCACCGACACTCAGGCCATGCGCCACGGCATCTCCACTCTTTCCGGCACCGTTGATATTGACAACGCCGGCACTGCCATGCGCTTCCTCACCGCCTACTATGCCGCCACCCCGGGAGCGGAAATCACCCTTGACGGTTGCGAGCGTATGCGCCATCGCCCCATAGGCCCGCTGGTGGATGCCCTTCTGCAATGCGGCGCCCGCATACAATACCTCGGCGAGCAAGGATTCCCTCCTTTAAAAATATCCGGTACAAGACTTACCGGCGGCTCCATCACCATTGATGCCACTGTCAGCTCGCAGTTCATATCCGCACTCATGATGACAGCCCCGTACATGGAGCACGGTCTCACGATAACTCTTGACGGCGAAGTTGCTTCCCGCCCGTATATATCCATGACGGCACAGATGATGTCTCGCGCCGGTGCCGAGGTTGATCTCTCGCCCGAAACCATCACCATTCCCCCTGTACCCTACTCTGCTCCTGTCACCGAAATAGAAGCTGATTGGAGCGCGGCTGCCTTCTGGTACGAAATTGAAGCCCTCACTTCAGGGTTCATCACCCTCAAGGGTACCCTCAATCCTTCCGTGCAAGGCGATTCCGTCACAGCCAAAATCTTTGCCGACCTTAGCGTTGACACAGAATTTACCGCGCAGGGTGCCGAACTTGTTGCCTCACCCGAGCTTTCTCCGCGCCTCATCCTTGACTTGGCGCAGACTCCCGACCTCGTGCCCGCTGTCGTTGTCACATGCGTAATGCTCCGTATTCCTTTCCGGTTCACCGGCCTTGAATCACTTCATGTCAAGGAATGTGACCGCGTTGAGGCTCTTTGCGAGGAGATGCTTCTGCTCGGTGCCGAGCTCCTGCCGGAAGCCCCCGGCATTCTCAGCTGGGATGCGGTACCTCACCCCATAATGAAGTTACCGGTATTCCACTCCCACGCCGACCACCGCATGGCCATGGCTCTTGCTCCTGTTGCCGCCTACATTCCGGGCATAGTGATATGCGATTCCGAAGCCGTATCCAAATCCTACCCCTCGTTTTGGGACGATCTGAGGCTCGCAGGTTTCATTGTTCAGGACGAAAACGATCCCATTCCACCTCAATTCACTGACGCTCAATGATTGTTGCCCTTTACATCCTTTTGGCTCTCGTAATTGTCGGCGCTCTGCTCTATCTGCTTCACCGCCGCGACATGGAGCGTAACGGCTCTGAGCAGCCCGACTCTCAGCCGCAGCCACAACCTGAGGAAGAAGAATGCTGCGGCATGCATATCACCTGCGAAAGAGACTCTCTTCTCGCTGCCGTGAGTGCTGACATCATATATTACGACGACGAGGAACTTGATGCCTATCGCGGCAAAGACCCCGCCACATACACCCCCGAGCAAATCGAGGAGTTTCGCGATGTGCTCCTTACTCTCCTCCCCGACGACATTGCCGGATGGGCGCGCAGCATTCAGCTTCGTGGCATCCGTCTTCCCGAGGAAGTGCGCGAGGAACTTATCATGATTGTGGCCGAAGAGCGTCAGAAACGAACCGTCAAATCCACCTCCGCATGATTGATATATGGCAATATGAATTTTTCCGCTACGCCGTCTTTGGATTGCTGATTATAAGCGTGGTAAGTGCCATGATTGGCACCTACATCGTCAGCCGCCGGCTCGTTGCCATAAGTGGCGGCATCACCCACGCCTGCTTCGGCGGCCTCGGGCTCGGTTATTTTCTCGGTATCAGCCCTATATTCATGGCCGCTGTGGTTGCCGTAGCCGCTTCTGCCGGCGTGGAATGGATGAGCCACCGCTATCGCGTGCGCGAGGATTCGGCCATAGCTGTGGTATGGGCATTGGGCATGGCTCTCGGCATACTTTTCGTCTTTCTCACCCCCGGATATGTGCCCGAACTCAACACATTCCTCTTCGGCAATGTGCTCACCATATCCCTCTCCGATCTTCTCGCTTTCGCCCTGTTTGCTGTAGTGGCAATCATTTTTTTCGTGTCACGCTACAAGCAGATCGTGGCCTGCGCTTTTGATGCCGATTTTGCTCGCGTCATGAATCTACCCGTAAGGTTCATCACCTACACCATGACCGTGCTTGTGGCCGTATGCATCGTGCTGACAATAAGGCTTGTCGGCATAATGCTGCTCATGTCGCTGCTCGCACTCCCTCAGATGATTGCCGAAACATGGTGCCGCAGATTCATCTCGGTAATGCTCGCTTCTGTGGCCGTGTCCGTGCTGTGCTGCATGACAGGGCTCATGCTCAGCGTGGTCATTGATGTCCCCTGCTCGGCCCTCATTGTTCTGGTCATGACTGGAGTATTTTTCATTGCACGCATCATTGAGGCTGCTCGGCGGGCATTGCGCCGAAGGCACAATAAACCGCTTCCACAATCCGTTGACCTATAAGACCAATACACCATTTTATATTGAAACGCTTACGCCTTATTCCGCTGTTTATCCTCTTTTTGGCCGCACTCGCCGGGTGCAGCCTCAAGAAAAACACGCCCTTGACAAGGCAATATTCCGCGTTCATAACCCGATATAACATATACTTCAACGGCGACCAGCACTACAAGGAGACACTCAAAGAGATGGAATCCAAATATCAGGACGACTACACCCGCCTCGTACTGATGCACCCCGCTGAAGCTTATGCTGATGAAAAAGCCCCACAGCCAACAGGCGATTTCAACCGCTCGATAGAAAAAGCCCAGAAAGCCATACAGCTGCGCTCCATCAAGAAAAAGCCCAAGAAAAAGTCCGGCAAGAGCCACGACCCCAAATACAAGGCTTGGATGAAACGTGAGGAATACAACCCGTTTCTACACAACGCATGGATGATGCAGGGCCGGAGCCAGTATCTCAACGGCGACTATCTTGGCGCAGCTTCCACTTTCTATTACATCGCCAAACACTTCTCTTGGCTGCCCAACACTGTTACTGAAGCTAAGCTCTGGCAGGCAAAAGCCTATCTTGCTTCCGATTGGCTCTTTGAGGCCGAAAGTCTTGTTTCCAAAATTCCTGAAAAAGACCTCACCAACTCCACTCTCAAGGGGTTGTACTACTTCGTTTATGCCGATTTTTATGTGCGCTCCCACGACTATGCCAAGGCCATACCAATGCTTGTAGAGGCCATTAAATATGCCGACGGGCCGCAGCGCACACGACTCACTTTCCTCCTTGGCCAGCTATATGAGGCCGAAGGCAATAAAGCTGCCGCATACAAGGCTTTTGCCAAAGCCGGCGGCGCTTCCAACGCCAGCTACCGCACCAAATTCAATGCCCGTATCAAGCAGAGCGAAGTTTTTGAAGGCGAGGATATTGCGCCCGAGGTAAAAGCCCTGCGCAATATGACCCGATACGACCGCAACAAAGAGTATCTTGACCAGATATATTATGCCATAGGCAATCTGTATCTTTCCCGGCGCGACACCACTGCCGCCGTCGAAAACTACAAGAAAGCCGTGGAGCAATCCACTCGCAACGGCATCGAGAAAGCCATTGTGCAGGTTGCTCTCGGCGGCCTTTACTACGACCTCCACAAATACAATCTTGCTCAGCCGTGCTACTCCGAGGCCGTGCCGATGCTCCCTGATGACTATCCCGACCTCAAGCTTCTCAAGCACCGCAGCGATGTCCTTGACGAGCTTTCGGTATATGCCCAAAACGTGGAGTTGCAGGATTCCCTGCTGAAACTCAGCAACATGACTCCCGAGCAGCAGCGCGATGTCATTGACAAAATCATTGAGGCCCTCAAAAAGAAAGAAAAAGAGGAGGCTGAAGCTGCACGACGCGAAGAGTATCTTGCCAATCAGCAGGCACAAGGCACCGGATTGCAGAACAACAACGCCAACACCCCCAACCAGTTTGTCCTCAACACCGACAACTCTTGGTACTTCTACAATCAGGCCACCAAACAGCAGGGACGCACCGAGTTCCAGAAACGATGGGGCAGCCGCAAGCTGGAAGACGACTGGCGACGGCGCAACAAAGCCTCTTTCAGCTTTGACGAATTTGAAACAAACTACGACGATGTTGACACCGACAATCCCGCCCCGGCCGATTCCACAATGACCGATGAGGAAGCGGCCAAAGCCAAGGAGACGCTTGACCATGAGTCCGACCCGCATTTCCCGGAATATTACCTCAAGGATATTCCCAAAACCGATGCGGAGCGCACTCAGGCCAACGACATCATTCAGGAAGGCCTTTACAGTATGGGCCTCATCCTCAAGGACAACATGCGCGATTACCCGTCTGCCGAGGAAGAGTTCCTTCAGCTCAACAGCCGATACCCCGACAATGTGTATCGCCTTGATGCATACTACAATCTCTACCTGATGTACGTACTCACCGGACGCACCGCCGATGCCGAGCACTACCGTCAGCTTATTCTCTCCGACTTCCCCGACTCCAAATATGGCGAGGCCATGCGCGACCCGCATTATATGGACAAGCTGCGCGAGATGGTTCACGTACAGCAGACACTTTACGACCGCATCTACGAGGCTTATCTCAACAACGATAACGCTCTTGTCCACAGCATATACCAACAGGTACGCAAGGACTATCCCATGAGCCGCATCATGCCCAAATTCATGTTCATTGAGGCTCTTTCCTATGTGTCCGAGCGCGATTCCGAAAAATTCTCTGCCACTCTCCGCGAGCTTCTTGAGCGCTATCCCGAAACCGATGTGTCGCCTCTGGCTTCCGACTACCTCAAAAACATTACGCTCGGCAAGCAGCTCAGTGCATCTTCCGGCAATCTCCGGGGCATGGTCTGGTCCACACGACTTAGCAACGACACCACCGATGGCGCAAACTCCATGCTCGATGCGGCCAAATTCACTTTCTCCACCACCTCTCCGCAGGATTTCATTCTCCTCTACCCTGCCGATGTTGTGGACGGCAAGCAACTTCTCTTTGATGTCGCGCGCCACAACTTCACATCCTACATGGTGCGTGATTTTGATCTTGAGCAGATGCGTTTCGGCAATCTCGGACTTATCGTTGTCAAGGGATTTGCCAACCGCGCCGAGCTTGAGCACTACCGCGCCTCTCTCACCGATGATGCCTCTTTCCGGCTCCCCGAGCAGGTCATCCCGGTCATGATAAGCGATGACGATTTCCAGCTTCTTCTGTCTCAGGGACGCTCATTTGAGGAATATTTTGATGCTGTAGGCGATGACCGTCTCCGCAAGGTGCATGAAGCCGTACTGCCGCCCAACGAATACCCCTCTGCCGAGGAAATGTATGCCCCGTGGCAGGAACAAGGCCCCATGGACTTGCCCGAAGAGCTGCCACAAGACGCACAGCCGCAGGATGACGACCTGAATCCTGACGCTCCTGCATCTCCTGTCCCCACCGACAAACCCGTCACCGACAAACCGGCCGGCAAACCTGCATCCAAACCGGCTCCCGGTTCCAAACCTGCCACTGTGCCCAAACCCGCTCCGGCTCCCAAACCCACACCCAAACCGGCCGAACCGCTCCCGGAATACCCCGAAGGCTCCGAAGGCGATGACCCCTTGCTTGAATAATCTTTCCTGATATGCCACAACAGAACACCATACTTTGGGCCGATGACGAAATCGACCTCCTCAAGCCCCATATCATGTTTCTAAGGGCCAAAGGTTACGACGTTGTCACCGTCAACAACGGTGCCGATGCTCTTGACCTCGTGAGCAAACAGCATTTCAACCTCATCATTCTTGACGAGAACATGCCCGGAATCACCGGACTTGAAACCCTCGCTCGCATCAATCTGATTGCGCCTAACATTCCCGTAATCATGATTACCAAGAGTGAAGAAGAAAACATTATGGATCAGGCCGTGGGCAACAAAATTGCCGATTACCTCATCAAGCCTGTCAACCCTAACCAGATTCTGCTCTCTATCAAGAAAAACCTACATTCAGGGCAGCTTGTGTCTGAGCACACCGCCGGCGGCTATCGTCAGGATTTCAGCAACATCTCCGCCCTCATCAACAACGCCTCGACTCTCACCGACTGGCAAAACCTCTACCGCACTCTCACTCATTGGGAAATTGAGCTGTCCGATGCCGACACCGGAATGGCCGAGCTCCTTGACATGCAGAAGATTGAAGCCAATGCCGCTTTCTGCAAATTCGTGCGCAAGAACTATGAGGATTGGGTGCTCCCCGATTCCCCCTCACATCCGCTCATGAGTCCCGATGTGTTCAAGCGCGTGGTATTCCCCGAGCTTGACAAAGGGCAAAAACTATTCTTCATCCTCATTGACAACTTCCGTTTTGACCAGTGGCGCACCATTCGCCCCCTTCTTAACGACTTTTTCACCATCAACGAGGATTTGTACACCTCTATCCTCCCAACCGCCACACAATACGCCCGAAACGCCATATTCTCCGGACTTATGCCCGTTGACATCGCCAGAATGTTCCCCGACCTGTGGGTGGACGAGGACGAGCCCGAAGGCAAAAACCTCAACGAATCGCCTCTCATCGCCACTCAGTTTGAGCGATTCCGCCGCAAATGCCGTTTCTCTTACAACAAAATCAACGATTCGGCAGCCGGAGAGAAACTCCTGCGCGATTTCTCTCAACTTGAGGAAAACGACCTCAACGTAATCGTGTTCAACTTCATTGACATGCTTTCGCATGCCCGCACCGAATCCCGAATGATTCGAGAGCTCGCCGCAAACAACGCCGCCTACCGCTCCATCACCGAATCATGGTTCCGGCACTCCCCCGCCCTTGAATTTTTCCGCAAGATAGCCGAGAGAGGACACAAAATAATTCTCACCACCGACCACGGCACAATACGCGTTGACAACCCCGTCCGCGTTGTGGGCGAGAAAAACACCAACACCAACCTCCGCTATAAGCTTGGTCGCAACCTCTCCTATCCACAGCGGCAGGTCTATGAAATCAAGAAACCCGACCGCTTCGGCCTACCATCACCCACCGTGGCCACCACATACATCTTTGCCACCAACCGCGACTTTTTCGCCTACCCCAACAACTACAACTACTACGCGCAATACTACACCGGAACCTTCCAGCACGGTGGCATCTCCATGGAGGAAATGCTCATCCCCCTTGTCACCCTCACAGCAAAATAACCACCTAAACAAACATCATACATCATGTCACAGACCATCATCCGCATACCCGATCTCGCCTCTCTCCCGCAGGCCGCAGAGCAATTCATTGACGCAATGGACTCTTACACCGTGTTCGCTTTCAACGGCCCTATGGGTGCCGGTAAAACCACCTTCATACGCGAGCTTTGCTCCGCACTCGGCGTTGACTCCGACTATGCCACTTCCCCCTCATTTTCCATAATCAATGAGTACCGTTCGTCCACCACAGCCGAACTCATATATCATTTTGACCTCTACCGTCTGGAATCCATTGACGAGGCATTTGACATAGGCGTTGAGGATTACTTCGACTCCGGTGCGCTATGTTTCATTGAATGGCCCGAGCGAATTGCCGACATTCTACCCGATGACACCGTCCAAGTCAACATCACCGTTGACCCTGACACCGATGAACGCACCATCACCATCAACACCCCCGAAAACGACTGATATGCCTCCAGCATCCCTCTAATCGCTTAAATCTTCAAAAAAATCCCCAAAATTTTTGTCATATAAAAAATAACACTTACCTTTGCACTGCAATTGCGGGAGCCATCCCACCGAGGCAGCCCGTGTAGCACCCCTGACTCCGTAGCTCAGTTGGTAGAGCAAATGACTCTTAATCATTGGGTCGAGAGTTCGAGCCTCTCCGGGGTCACTAAAGGGTCTATCAGACCGATGAATTCCTCTGAAAATCATTGATTTTCAGAGGTTTTTCTTTTTACCCCTATCCCCAATCGGCGCAAAATATTGAAACTGCGGGTGTGCAAGAAGGTGGCAATAAAAATTCCACCAAGTTTTGCCACCTCGAAAGGCTATATTTCATTATTTTTCAAAGATATACGAGGAATAATCCCGTTGGGTGTCTGCCACCTCGCAAGGTGGTTGCAGGTGGCAAAGAATAATTCTGAACTCCAGTAGATATAGGCTTATGAAGCCTACGATAAGTCCCGCTGCCACCATTTTTTGCCATCGGCACAGTTAAAAAATGTTATGCAAAAGGTGGCAGTTGGAGGTGGCAATTCAACATTATTCGTTGAATTGGTCGTTTTGCCACCTCGCTGACCCGGATATTTCATTTGTCCTTCGGATTCACAGTTTGTGTAACCGAGAAAAAATTTGTATCTTTAGTTTAACCATTAAAGCCACAAGTCAAATGAAATTATCCAACGAGAGTTACTTCTCACTGAACTTCATGGTCAGGAGAAGCCGCCCCAACAAAGAGGGCGAATTTCCCATTCTTCTGCGAATAACGATGAATGGGCAACGTGCGGAGGTATATACCAACCGGTATGTAGCTCCCAACAACTGGGATGCGTCCAAAGGTCAGTCGAAAGGTAAGACCAAGAAAGACCTTGAACTGAACCGCTACCTCGACACCATCCGTACCAAAATCTGCGAGATCCACAACCAGCTCGTCATGCGCGATGAGATGGTCAATCCCGACACTCTGAAAAAGGCCTTCCTCGGCAAGCTGCAAAAGCCGACGATGCTCTGCGAGGCGTTCCGCGAAGTCAACAAGAAGGTAAAGGACAAAAACGAGCGAGGCGACATCTGCGATGGTACGCGCCTGCGCTGGGAACGATGCGTCAAGTATCTGGAGGAATTCCTCATCGACAGCCACGATGTTAAAGACATTCCGATGAATAAACTGACATCGGGAATGGTTGACGACTTCGAGCATTTCCTGCGCATCAAGAAAGGTTGCGCCAACAACGCCGCTGTCCGTTATATCCGCTATCTCAAAAGCGTTATACGCACCGGTATCGCTAACAAATGGATAGAAGATGATCCATTCGTGGGCAAGCGCTATGTCCGCACAAAACCCAAAAGAGAGAAGCTGACTGAGGCTGAACTCCAGCGCATCATAGAGCTTGACCTCAGCGGGCTGCCCCGTCTCGACCTCGTGCGTGACACATTCGTGTTCTGCTGCTTCACCGGGCTGGCATTCGCAGACATATCCACCCTCAAACGTGAGCATGTCGTCACTGACGACAAGGGCGAGATGTGGATACGCAAGGCCCGCGAGAAAACAGATGAAATGAGCGTAATCCCGATGCTGGAGATACCGCGCAGACTGATGGATAAATACCGTACCCATCCACGGGTTGTGGAAAAGGACGCCGTCATACCGGTTATCTCAAATCAGCGCATGAACTCGTATCTTGATGAGATAGCAAGTAAAGCTGAAATCAAGAAGCACCTGACGACCCACATCGCGCGCCACACCTTCGCCACAATGTCGCTCAACAATCATGTGCCTATCGAAACGGTATCGAAGATGCTGGGGCATAAAGACATTGCCACCACTCAAATCTACGCGACCATGCTTGATCAGACTGTGTCGGAAGATATGGGCCGCATGAGGGATAAGTTCGACAGTCTGAAAGTTGACATCAAACCGTTGCCGGAGAAACCGACGACATTTGAGCGTCCGCCCCAGCCTAAGCGCGGACGACCTAAAAAGACGAAATAATCCACCGCTAAATGAAAGAGCGACAATAGAGTATTTTTACTCCGTTGTCGCTCTTCAAATGTTTAATCGTAATATGCCGGATGAAAATTATCGTCAAGCATCTGCTGTATTTCATGCTCCGGATAGAGGCATTTGCCACATATCATATAATACGAGAGTATTCCCCGGTCCCGGTAGTTCTGTACCGTGCGCCTCGTCACTTTGAGGCGTTCCGCGACTTCCTTGTCGTCAAGGAAACATATTCCTGCCAATACCGGATGGTGGCTGTCGCGGATTATACCGACTGCCTCAAATGCGTTCTGGGTTTGTGAGCGTGCCGCGATAATGCGGCTGTCAGATTTGGTGATTATCTCATTCCCCATAGGCAATTCGATTTGGCTTTATACCATATTTCTCCATGTAACGGATAAGCTCAGTTACAGGGTATCTGACGCTTCCGTCGTCGATTCTTATATAACCTATTTTACCGCTGTTGCGGAGGGATTGCAGTGTTGTGTTGCCTATATGGAGAAAATCGCAGACCTCGGCAGAAGTCATCAAATCAGCAGGTTCCTTGCGACGCAAGCGATTCGCCAATACTATGACCATATTGCATAGAAGCTCATGCTCGTCAAGGATGCAGTCAAGCGTTTCCTTCTCAATTAGTAATACTTCCATAAAGTGTGGGGATTTAGTGGTGGTGTGGATAAGAAGTGTAAAAAGGCAGCGGGTATCCCTCCCGCTGCCTCACCACTAAATCCACAATCAAAAATAAAATTTATGACTGCGATTCAGTGGCAAAGTTAACAATTTCTATCCGATTTTCAGCTATGGTAAGCCGGTTATTTTTGATAGAAATGCGATTTACAGCGGTTTGCAGCGGATTATTCTCCGGCTTCGGGGTTGATTGTCTCCACCATACACAGCAGAGAGTTGGAGAATCCTTCGATTACGGAGCGTCCCGTCTGGTCGCCTTCGTAGAGGTCGTTGGCCTCGAACTGCCATGTGAGCAGCATTTCGGCGAACTCCCGTCCGGCAAACTCGTCATAGACATACTGGCCTTCGGGCGAGAGATACACTTCATCGCCGTCAAGGGTGATGAGCCCCTTGCGTATGAGGCTGTCCAGTGCGCTGCCGTAGTCGCCTGTTTCCAGTGTGTACGGTACGTTGGTGTGCATCATTTCATCGACATACTCCGCCTTTGAGGTCACGGCGCACATCACATCGGTGAAGGCGTTGGATTCGGCGACAGGTGCATCGCAGGGATATACCGCCGCATCTGCGATTGTAACGCCGGTCTGGAACGAGCCGGTTTCGGTCACTTCATACGCCTCTCCGGTAAGTTCCCACTGGCGGTAGAACACGGCTTCGCCAATCTTGAACTCGACGGTGGCATACTTGCGGCTCGGCTGTTGCTTCACAACTGCCTTCATGCGGTTGAATATGAGCCAGTATAGCTGCTTCTCCTTTTCGGGCAGGTCTTGGTCTATTGCGCGGAGAGTGATTATCGCGTGGTGGTCGATGGTCGCGTCGTTCTCGCCCCAGCGGTATCCGGGGGTGTCGGGGAAGACCGTCTGTATATGCCCGCGCAGTTTTTCGGGCAGATGTGAGCAACGTGTCAGGGGCGACGAGATAAGACCCTTGTCATAGAGGCTCTGTGCCAGTCTGAGAGTCTGGGCCGGCATGAAGCCGAGATTGTTGAAGGCATCCATCTGGAGCGTCAGCAGAGTGTGGAAGCGGAGATTGAAACGGTCGGTCTCGTCAACCGTCAGTGTGGCGGATACCGTTTCGCCGACAGGGATTTCGTCGGCAACTTCAAGAGCGTCTTCCTCGGCCTCCCAGACGGCTTCGGATTCAAATCCTTCGCCGCCATTGACATTGACGCGGATTGAATGTCCGTCAGGGATACCGTTGAAACTGTCGAAACGGCCGGTAAGGTCGCCGACATAGTCAAGGGCGATTGCCTCCTGACGGGTGAGGTCGTATTCGGGCAGTCCGATATGGAGAAATGTCTGGTTGATGTTGTATGTGAACATCAGGTCCATACCCTTCGATACAAGTCCGGTCTGTGCGAGGCGGTGCAGGTGTCGCCTGGACTCGCGGAAGTGGAAAGCTCCGCGTATGGCGCCGTAGCTGAGGCGCGTGAGCCACATACGGCTGCGGGGGCAACCGACACGGAAATGGCGGCAGATGTTGAAGAAGCGTGCCTGTGCGTCGGCTCCACCGTCGGAAGCGAATACCACCTCCCCGGCTTCACGGAACAGGGGCTTGAGCTGTCGCTCCAGTTCTTTCATCGTGACAGACATTTTGAATCTGTCAGGAACGAAGGGATATTCTCCCTCAGCCAGCTCGCACAGCGGAGTCTGGCGTATGAAACGGGGCGGGATGTTGGCTACGGTGACGGTGTCGGATGTGTAGATGCCGTTGGCGGCTTCGGTGTTCGCGCCCAGAGAAAGGGCGACGGTCTTGGTGGCGAGAATGTTCTCGCAGATAATCAAAATCATAAATTTAATGTGGGTTTAGGGGTGATTTTATGAAAGTCACGGGGACGGTCGCCCATCCCCGTGACTTGGGGATAGTTGAGTCTGGGTTGACACGGTTGGCCGCAGGTTGGGATAGTTATAGCTTTGCTGTGGACATAGTGGTTGGAATCGCGGCTATGCGGCGGCAATCATGTCGGGTGAATCGCAGTATAAAACTGATTGTGGAATATGCGCGGTGAGTGGCGGTCAAGGCTTGGGGCCTTTGGGCTTACGCTGCTGCCTCTGCTGGTTCTCGTCTTTCGGCGCGGTCTGTCCTCGCTGAAGCGGCTCCTTCACATTCTTTGTCGCCTCGTTGGTGGAGCCGTCGTTATTGACTGCCATCTGCGTCTTGCTTTCCTCTGCGATGCCCACGACCTTGTCGCGGTCGGGATATACCCGCGTGGTCTCAGGCTGGCGTTTTTCGGGATTGTACTGGAAATAGACGGTGCAGTCGTTGCCGAATTTGTCCTTGGTCTCGCCTACGAGGACTTTCTTGCCTGCGAGGTAATCGGCCTGTTGCTGTTCGTTCAGCGGCAGCTTGCACCAGTGTTCGAGTCGCTTGACGGAGCCGTCGGGATTGTGCCATGAATCACGGACTTGCTGTTGCTGAGAACTGTTCTGCTCCTGCTTCTGGCGGTAAACATCGGAATTGACGAACACGATGTCGCGTTTCGCTGCGTTGTATTGCAGGTCGGCTGTGAATTTGGCGCCGTTGGGGAGTTCCACATGCTGCTCGCGTATCATGCCGCCGTTTTTGAGTATGCCGATGGCCTGCATATCGAGGCTGATGTTGGCGACTTTGGGCTTGATGTAGATTTTATCTACCGGCACGGCCTCTATCTCGTTGGTGAGCCTGTCTATGCTCACGAGGCATTTTTTCATTTCCCCGGTCTTGGGGTCGGCGAGTTCAACTGCTTTGCCGAGGTTACCGGTCTTGCGGAGTTCCGCCTTGTCCTCCTTTGTGAATGTATAGCCCTTGAATTCCTGATCGAGCTGCGGCTCATTGCGGATGAAGTGAGGCACGAGTGAATATGAGCCGTCGGGATTGGTGCGGAACGAGAGTTTGGCCTGAAGAGAGAATGTCTCGTCGCCGAAACGGGGCGTGACTGTGAACAGCTGCGGCGACTTGTGGTTATATACCATCTGGTCGAGTGCCCCTGATTTTTCAAGGTCGTCGCGCTTTATGCCCCACTGCTGTTCTATTTTGACCCAGTCTATGCTGTCGCGGTCGATGGGCGGCTGCTTTACACCGGTCGTTTCCGGCTGCTGAGGCTGTTGAGTCTGAGACGGGGCCTGTTCCTGCTTCTCTGCCTGTGCGGGGGCTTTCAGTTCCACCTCGTAAGGCTTGAGCATTTCGGCATTGTCGCCGGGATTCTTGATGATGTCCGCCATTGCGGGGCCTACAAGCTCGTATTTGTCTTCCTGCAATCTGAAGAAGCTGAACAGCGTGGGGTTCCTGGCCTGCCGCATGAAATTCGACATGAACGCCTCGAGGGGGTTCTGCCCTTTGTTGAACTTTATCAGTTCGCTTAATGGCGTCGATTTGACATCCGCCATTTTGGGAGTGCCGTCGGGATTCTGCCCTACGACAGCTCCCACCTGCCCGCTTGTGTTGTCGCGGGCGATCAGCACTTCCTGCTGGTCGGGAGTTTGGTCCATAATGAATTATGATTTAGTGGTGGTGTGGTTGGCGTTTCCGCCGTTGGTTGATTTCTTCTTCACAGTCTTATAGTCTGGATGGGACGAACTGATGAAGGAGTTTTCGAGAAACCTGTCGAGGTCGCATTGAAGTACAAACTTGATATTGCCCTCTATGCTCTCGTAAACCTTGATTTTTCCTGCGTCGCGGTAGCGTCTTATTGTTTTCTCGCTGACATCAAGCCCGGTTACGATGTCTTCGAGAAGGATAATCGGCTCTCCGTGAAAGTATAATCGCGGTCGGTTTCCCGTCGGGTACTGGCCGGGACTTCTGGCGCGCTGCTCCACAAGCGAAACGTATGCGTTTACGGCGGTCTTGAAGTCGGCCTCTTGCGTGTCTGTCTGTCGCATAGGCTCAGTCTGTGGCTATGTCTGTTTTGCGGAGTGCCGGGACATCGAACCCGATAACAGGGCCGAGTATCTTTGCGGCGGCGATGAGAAACATCGAGCCTAACATCCATGCCTTCGCTTCGTCAGGCATTCCGGCAAGCGGATTGAAGCCGGACTTGCGGTTTGCTGACTTGCGCCCGTTGATGCGCTTTCTCTGTTTGGGCTTCCTGCTGAAGCCTGCGGCGTTTGGGGGAGTTGTTGCTTCCATACGGTTATATGTGTTTTGAGTTAGACTTGTCGAGGTTTTGCGCCTCGTTTGCAATTATAACCGAATGGATTTCAGAAACGGCGATTTAAGGAGTGTTAAAGTCGTAATACGCTGAGATAATGGAGATTTCAGTGATAGAATAATTGTGATGTTAAATCTTGGGGGTTGGAGAACAACCAACAGTGTTTTTCCAAAGGTAAAGGATTTGAGTGTTGTCTGTAGATTAGATCTGGGCAAAAAATAGCGTATAACCTACGCTCACAATTGAAGGCTCTGGTATTGCCCATGACGAAAGCGGAAGCCATACGCTATGCGGTAAGCATAGCATAAGCGTCTCGCTAAGCTCGTCATTAATGAATTTACCAGATTCTCAATTGAACTTATGCGATAACTTATGTTATCTTATGTTTTGAAACGATTGACTCTTCAATCGCTATTCTTTGCTGTTTTGCGTTGCAAAGTTACGCATTTTTATCGAGGTAATCAAGCCTCAATTTCTCCGTGGGGATTGATATGGTGCTTTTTACGGAGCTGAATAAGTGTCTTTTCGGACACATTCAACAGTTTCGCGGCACCTCTCCATGTTCCGGCACGGATATAGGCCCTTATGATGCGGTCTTTCTCCGCTTTCGGATTTCGGTGGGTCAGGTCTTCGGCTGTTTCCGGCTGAATGTCGCTGAAAACGAGGTCATCGGCAGATATGATGTCGCCGTCGGCATGGAAGGCTGCCATTAGAATGGTATCTTTCAGTTCACGGATATTGCCGGGCCACGGATACAGTTTCAGAGCCTTTATAGCCGATGCGTCGAGCCGCTTTCTCACCTGAGATGTCTTATGCGCATATATGGCAAGAAGATAATCGGCAATGTCAGGAATATCCTCGGTCATTTCGCGCAACGGTGGCACAGTAATACCAGACTGACGCAACATATAGAAAAGGTTGTCGCGGAAATCTTCCTCGGCAAGCATCTTCATCAGTGTGCCATTGGCAGTGCATATCATTCTCACATCTGGATGTTCCTCCGAAAGAATATGCAGGAACACCGATTGTTTCTCGAAGTTGAGCAATTGAATATTTTTAAGGATGATTGTTCCGCCGGCTGCGTTCTGGAAGTAGCTCTTGATGCAGTTATACATCTCGTTGCGGTCGGATTTCGGATCATGAAGTCCCACAAGCTCGGCTCCACCTGCTTCGATTACAGTTATCGGCTTCTGTGTCCGTGAACTTTGGAGATAGATTTGTCGAGCAATTTGCTCCTTGCCCATACCGCTTTCACCGAAGATGATGCTGTTGGCATTGGTTTGGGCTATCCGCTCTATTGCCTGTTCTATCTCTTTGAACTTTGCGCTCCGTCGTGGAATCAGCGCATTGTCAAGCTGAATCACAACGCTTTCCGCTTTGGCATATTTGCCGACGGTTTCGATGAGTTGCTTGTCTATTGCCGGACGCTGTATCACATCCACGGCACCACCATCGCGCATCACCGAGAGAAGATCCACGGCATTCATGTTATCCACTATGGCAATAACGGGAAACTTGTATCCCTCGCATTTTTGCCAGTTAATTAACTCTTGCGCGGTGCCGTGGGCGAATTTCATCGCTGTTACCACGACCGCGCCGGGTGGCAGTTTCGCCACCTCCTCTTTGGCTACCTCCATGCTATCCACCGTTATCGGCTCGTATCCGGCTCGCGTGAGCAAGCTCGACGTAAGCCGACGGTCGGATTCGGAGGCATCAACTATAAGAACTTTGTTCATGTCTGTTGTTGATTGGGTTAAACATATTGTATTTCATTTTGGGTTTCTAATTCATCAATAGCCCCCGGCAACGATTGCCGAGGGCCGGAGGTTTGTATGAAAAAACTGTTTACGGGTTGGGGAATTGTATTGAGGGAATCGGAAGGTCATTGCGCCGGATGAATTTCTTGATGTCATCGGGGACACCTTTCTGGTGTGGCCTCAGCCACATTTCCGTCGGTGTCAATTTTACGACTATATAATATTCCGTTGCATCCCATAAATCGTCACTGTCGGGAGCGTCATACCAAGTGAGTTCGAGGCGCGGCTTGCCGTCATCTTCATTCGCAGGATCTGAAACGTGCCATGTGTATCTCTTATAGAAATCGGCTGTTCCGTCCGGCAAAAGGTAATATGTGACGAGTCCACCCCACGACCAAGTGTTTTCGCCGTCGGTAGTAAAACGGTATATAAGCGGTTCATCATTACTCCCGTCCTCAACTAATTGCCACTGTCCTTTAATGAGTTTGGTATCAGGATAGTCCGGAGTGTCATCATCGCAAGCACTTACCCAAAAGATAAGCAACGTGAATATAAGTAAGCCAACTTTTTTCATACAACTTTAATATTCTTTAGTGTCATAGTATATCAGTTACTGCTAATGATAATTTCTTCTTAATATATTATTCGGATTAAGTTTGTTGAGATTGGGCTGTATAGAATACTACCTCATTTGAGACAATCGACTGAGTTGCACAGAGAAGGTTCTGTTGTCAGCACTAAATCCACAAGGTTAAACCTTATTTTATCAAAAAGCATTAACGTTTTTAATCCTAAATTGCAGTCATAACCATTAGGAGAGTCTTGTAATAACACAATTATATTGGGAATAACAACTGAATTGTTGCCAAGTGTGAGTTTCAGACCTGACATTTCATAACATTCTGACAAATGTACTCCACCAATACCTGCTGTACGGATAGTGTCCGTCTTAAAATTTGATGTAATAAAATCTTTGTTTCTATCATAGAAATTGCTTCCTAATGAACCAAAAGAAGCATCGCCGGAATCAATGCACATCAGCATTGGATTATTGTGAATGACTCCATTTGTCAATAAATTCATTTGAGAGGAAAAACAAATATTTGAAGGAATGTCAGTTTTGCAGGGAGGATTTGCAGGGATGCAGATGTGTCTATCTACAAAATCAAGCGTCAAATCTTTAAGACGAAGCATCAGTTCACTACCTACCACAATATTGAAACAGTCCATAAACTTATCCGCTTCCTCGTTATTAGAAGTTATATCTATCACCAAAAACGGAACATCAGTAATACTTATGTTGCCTATTTTAAGCTCTTTGGCTATTGCCAACTTACCTGAAGCCTGCCCAATACCTGTCACATTGCCACAATCATTAAGCGGAATGAGATTGAATTTGCGGGCTAATGAATCCGAAATGATATTCATAGCAGCTCCGGTATCAAAAGTTATATCTGTTTTCATTCCATTGATATAGGAATCAGTAAGGCGCATCAACACGGATTCGTGTCCTTCTTTACCGACAGAGGCTATCGTAAATGGAATTTTTCCATTTTCAGACTCGAATTTTATAGTATATGGGCTATAATGAGATAGGGCCGTGTACTGATTGATCTGCTGTTGAAATGTATTGATTGTCGCGGAATCCAGATATTGCTTTGTGCTGTTAAGCACTGAGTTTATTACGGCTCCTGCCGTTGCATTATCCCCGGTTCTACCTAAATCCATCGCAAACATCATTGCTGAATTCAGGATATTGTTCAAGTCAAGTTGTGATGCTTGATTATTGAATAATTCGGTAAATGCCGGTATAGAAACATCGGGACGATTAAGACGGTTGCCAATCAAGCATCGCGAATATACTTCAATAAAATCGGATATTGAGTCTTTGGGTGTTGCATTGTATATGGAGTCCAACGCAAACCAGTCACCTGAGTTCATTGCAGCAGCAAGTCGCTCGTCGTATGACTGAGCATTACTTGTCACTAAAGATAATGTTATCAAAAGATATAAAAGAACTTTTCGCATAATGTATTGTTGAAGAATAGTAATTAAAAAAATCGTGTAACGCTCACACTTCCACGGTTTTCGTGGAATCTTGTACCGTTGGTCATAAGATTTGTCATCCCTATTGTACCATCAATATTAAAGCTCCACAAACCTGTAAAGAAAGCGACACCTATTTTCCAGCCACATTCAAAACGGCGTTGATTACCGAACTTTCCGAATAGTGATGTATCATCAATTCCCAACTTTTCCTTGTCATGTACCTTTATTGCCCCGGCAAAAGAATAGCTCATTTCCGGTCCAGTGAATGGAGCAATAGAAATTCGGTCGGTTAAGTAGATGCTATATCCTACGACTACCGGGATACGGATGCCAAACTTATATACTGTTGGATTGCTTTCTTCAAAATCTATTCCAGTAATTGTTACTCCTTTATATTTATAGGAGTAAGTGTCATAAAATAATGAAACGGCTGGCTCAAGATAGAATTTGTTTCTAAGAAAGATATTACAGACAGCGCCGAATGTTCCACCTGTACCATTGCGGAACATTCGATCATCTATCACATTGCCATGCACCTTTCCCGGCAGATTTACATCAAAGGCAGCACGAACACCCCATATAGGATTAGATTCTCCTGCTTCAATGATTTGAGCATTAATGCTCATAACACTGGATATGAGACAAGCTAATGTGCCGACTTTTCTCATTTTAAGTTATTTTTATGTTATTAATACCGTTAATATTGGTGTGGATTATTTCATAATAGCTGAAGATGCGCCAGATTGTTCTCCGACCTCGTTTCCCCGTTGTACCTTCTTTCCGTAACCGAAAGTGTATGTCACCGAAAGGTTCAAACGGCGATGAAAGTTGTTTCCATCAACGAATCGTGTTTCTGAATATAAAGGAGTTGACAACGTATTAGTAGCACAGAGCCAGTCATTGCGAAATAGATTCATCGCGCTTGCCCTGATATTCCAGTTTGCCCGGCTCCATCCTGCGAGTATCTGGTAGAAATCACGGTCTTTATATATTACTCCACGATTGCCCTGCACTGTCAGGTTTCTTGTCTGATACGATGTCTGAAAGTAGAAATTACCAAGATAATAAGTAACCGATGCGTTGCAAGTGAACGGACTCCGTTTAATGTCAAATAATCCGGTCATACGATAGATTGAAATTGATGGCGATGCCGCAAGTTGAAGATTGCCATTTAACAGTTTGTAATTAAACGACATTCCGATTTGAGTACGGTTATAATCGCCGTCAGTTTCAAAAGTGCGAAGCAAAGCACTCCCACCGTCGTATGGCTCGTAAACAGGCACATACAGGTTATATTCTCCGAAGTATTGGGCAAAAGCCGAAGCCGAGAATTTGTTAGACGGCATCCAGTTGTAAGACAAGTTGAACGTAACCTGTCGGGAAAGTCCGATTTCGGGGTTTCCGGTATAGTACATCAGTTCGTTCTGTTGCAGTATATTCGGCGTTTTCTCGCTTGCACCGGGATAGTTCGCGCCGAAATGGAAGTATGCGCGGAAAGAATGTTTCTGTGAAGGAGAAAATCCGGCTGATACATTAGCGAGAGGATAGACCTCTGAAACGGACTGGTCGTTGATTTTGTTCTTCTCCCATTGCAGAGCCACATCAGCACTCACATTCCATTGATTGTTGGAGAAGCTGTAACCGAGTGCGGCTCCGGCATAGGTGTCGAGGAAATCATTGTCGTAAGGAGATGTGCCGAAATAGCTCACATCATTGGATGTGGAACCGTAATAAGCGCGTAAGAAGCCGTTTTGCCGGTCTGTGAATATCTTGTAAAGAGTGGCGCTTCCTCTGAACTGCCATACATTTTCTTTGGAGTCGTTTACTATGGCATCTGTGGCTGAAGTCTGATAGCGGTAATTGTTGTTTGTGTGTCCGTAATTTATGCCGGGCGAAACGCTAAGATGGAAATTTCGGGGCAGAATGAAATAGTAATTGCCAGACCATATAATATAACGGCTGGTATAAGGCTCGTATCTGCTATATGAGTAGTCTTCTGCCTGTCGGGGTACAAACGACAGCTTGCCGGATGTTTCAGCCGTCGGCGACTGATCGAAGTTAAAACCGACAGTGTTTGCAATCTGCACTTTGTCGGAATCGTAAATGGCTCTGAACGTAACGGGGTACTGGTTATACCTGAAATGAGAGTTGTCGAATATTTCGTTTCGTGTAATAAGGTAAGGTTCGCCGGCGGCGTTTTCAAGGGTATAGTTCCCAATGGTTGACGTACCTGAATGTCTGATGTTGTGATTTGACGCACCTGCATATAAATCGTAGGTCATGCGCTTATATGCGAACTTTGAATATATTGAAGCACGGCTTGATAGTTTTCCCACAAGGAAATTTTCATTTACCGTCGCTTTGGTGTATCCGCCGTATTCGTATTTCTGCATGATGAAATTGACTACATGCTCGTTGCCCTGAAAACGCGGGTCGGTAGGAAAATCGAGATATTCGACACGCCGCACATCCGATGTCATAATACCCTCGATTTCCTCTGCCGAGGCAGGGATATAGTTGATATAGACCGCGACATTCTGACCGCTTGGTGTCGTAACAACATTGTCAACAAGATTGATGTTGATTTGCGGAATGGCGAGCTGTCGCAAAAGGTCAATGGCGTTTTGCGCGGACGATTTCTGCCTTGTGGTCGGGGTATATGTTGAAGATGTAGCGTTAGTGCGCTGCATCTGGGCTTCGACAACCACCTCGTCAAGTTCTTGTGTCTTTACGCTGTCGGGCGTTTCCGTCTGCGCCATTGCCGCTATCGTAATAATGGCGCAGTATATTGTTGTAATGATACGGTTATTCATAAGTGACATATTTTTTAGTCGCTTTTGCTTATTATCGCAAGGCTATCGGACTTGACAATGACAAAATTCAATATATACTTCTCTCCTTTTCTTTACGTTTAATACTGTCATTCTAAGTATAACCAAATCATTGTGTTACAAATTTCCAAAACACTTCATCGGCATTTGGATACAATACAGGGTCTTGATATGAGTTATAAACCCATAATTCTTTTGCTGTCAGTTTATCTATCAAAAAGAACCGCTCCGTTTTGTCAATGTATATTACGTTGAAATTATCAGTTGTGAAAGTCCAATGAAAATATGTAGGTTCGTCATTGATACTTCCGTCTTCCCATTTCATCCATTTGAATGAACCTGTGCCATTAGCATTGAATTTATATACCCATCCTTCTTCTTGAAGTTCATCAGGTTCAAAGTTTGGGATATGTTCATAGACCAATCTCCATTCATTCGCAGTCAGTTTCGCAATTATTTCTTGCTGCTCATTGGTATAATAACCGGTTCGTTCCTCACATGAAACGAGAACAAATGTAACCAAAGTCAATGCAAGATAATTCAAAAGCTTCATAATGTAATAGAAACAGTTACATTGCTATCGCCGATTAATGATATTCCGCTTATGGTTTTATTTCCGTCAAGTATTGCCGGTGCGATAAGCAGATAGGAATGAGCAGGTATAAAAGATTTTACACCTGATATGAAGACAATCTCGGCATTTTCATTGCTCTGATCTCCCAGCGATACCTGCGCACAATAGAATGTAGAGCCGTTTCCGGAATTAACGGTCATTGTTATGTCTGAATGAGTGAAGAAACGGGTACTCCGGATTTTGCCATCCTCTAAAGTCAGAGAGGCAACTCGACTCAAACAATTAGTATTTTCGTCAAGTTTTGCGATCTGGAAAGAATCATCATCATTGCCATCAATAACGAGGCTTGATGTCTGTGTGGAGTAAACAAAGGCACTTGCCAGTCCGGAACGTTTTGCTGCCGAAAGTTGGCGGTTTACAGCCTCCATTTCTTTGAAGAACCGATTTCTGTTAATCTGGTTAACAGCCATAAGTTCTTCTCTGCTTCGATTAAGTATATAATCGGAGGCTGTCACCTTTTTATCCGGATTAAGAACATAAGTGCCCGTAGTTCGGTCAACTTCTACAAACTGAGCCATTACCTGCGCATCAGTTTCGTATGCTCTGATCACTTCCGGCTCATTGAAAACTGTATTGTCATCGCTACACCCGACAAGGAGTGCGCCTACTCCGAACACAGCAGTTATTAATAGTTTTCTCTTTATCATATTATTTACGGTTTATCTTAAATGATTATATGTTTTGATAGCGTTTTTTATTCTTGATGTATAAGAACAGGAATGATAAGCCACCAGACAAAAGAACGCACACCAACAGGGGGAATCTGTCAATCGAGTGTAGGAGTCCGACACCGCAGATTATACATACCAGAGCAATGATGTGATAATAGTTTGACAATAGTTTCCCACGACTAATCTCCTTTATATAGTGAGTCGGCACATCAGGATATTCCGACATATATCGGGATACATATCTCGACAGAATTACCGGATAAAGGAAACCGCAGATGAATGAGCCGCACAATCCGGCTACCGCAAATACAGATAGAGCCTCGATGAATAAAGGAAGTTGTCAATACTTCCGGCAATGTATCCTATGCATAGGCCCACGAGGTGTATCACGCCTACAATCGCGCAATATCCAAGACTTGTCAGGAGTCCGTATTTAAGGGATTCTTTCATGAGTAATTTTTGATTGTTTTACGACACAAAATTACTCCAATCCAAGGACACCTCAAACTACATCACCTTGCATTTGCTCTTATAAGTCACTGATAATCAATAGGGGTCAAAAATATTTTCTTGCATCACCTTGCATACGGGCGAATTACTCAAAATATCGGAGATATTCGGCCTTGTATGGAGAGTCGCTACCGGAAATCACCGACTTCAGGCGAGATTTATGGACATAGACATTCCTTAATTCCATGCCGGTGAAAATACTGATTGAAGGCAGGGAGAATCCGCAGAAAAGATAAAGGGCGAACCGGAAGCGTGATTTGGACAATTTCGGAAAATCGGCTTTGAAACGATCCATAAGTCCGTTGTTATATCCGTTTACAATTTCTGTCAGTTCCGTAATCGTTTCATCGGAACTGAAATTATTGATGGATTCCTTGACCTCTGCGAATATACGTTTCTGTTCCTGTCCGGTTTCCTTTGACTCAAAGTATGAAGATGCGAGTCCGTCAAGAAGATGAAAACGGGTCTGAAAGAGTTTTTTGATTCTTTCTTGCGCCTCGTTCTGTTTTTGTCCGCTTTCAAAAAGGTTTTGCTGCAAAGTTTGGATTTTAAGCAAATCATTCTCATGCTCAATCCTCAATTTCCTCACCCACATCTGATATATGATTATCAGCAACAGTATGACGCCGAGCGCAATCCAGACGAAGCGTTCCTTTTGCGTTCTCTCTTGCAGAACATTCACCTCAAGCTGATGTTTCTTGTCTGCGAACAACAGATCTTGGGTGAGAAGTTCATTCTGGTATCGTTCAAGCATCGCGGAGTAGTCCTTGTATAGATTCAATGCCTGCTCATAGTTCCCCTGTTTTTCAAGAATGTCAAGTTTCACCGCCGCATATTTCAAGGAATCGGGAGTATTGGGTGCCGGATTGACTGATGAAATAAAATCCATAGCTTCGTCCAATTCACCTATTTTTGAATAGCCACGGGCAAAATCCATCGTTTCATCGTGTCCTAACTCAAAGTCCTTGTAATTATCTAAAAATGTTTTTATTTCATCGGGAGAGCAAAAATCTATCGTGTATCCCAGCATGGCCGGAAACAGGGACGCTTCGCCATCAGGAAATTCTCTTATCAAAGGGACACAGACCACCATGACGCTGTCTGCCGCCGCTTTGTCATCCATGATGACATATCCGTTCAACGCTTTGGCATAGCTGTCAATTTCAAGAATATGCCTGCCAATTTTTCCATATAATTTTGCCGCTTCAAGATTGTTAGCCACAAAATCCGATGTCTTATACTGTCTTAAATACAATGTCCCCTGAGCCACAAGGAGGTGCGCGAGTGTCAGGGTGTCGGTGACACCGGTTATTTCCCGTGCATTTATGAAAGAAAGCATGGCGTTATCTTCATCGCCCTTGTTCTGATAGATACGACCCTGATAGTAGAATGTCGTTAGCTTTTCATCGGGAGTACCTTTATCAATATAATAATCAATCGCGGGCTGGAGGATATCAAATGTGGTTGTGTCGATATAGTTCTTGTCGAGGGCCTGCGACATCAGCAACGCATATCGGGCTTTCCCCTTGTCCGAACTGAGGGATGAACGGTCTATGCCTTGCAGAATAGCTAACGCCGAATCGGGATGCTGATTCATCAGTGCCTGCGCACTCGTCAACCGTTTCTCTGCCTCCGAATTGTCAGTGCATGAAAATACAGAGCCTGTAATAAAAGCTATTACAAGCACCCATAAAAGACTATATGTCGATACAAAGTTTCGTTTAGTCATATTAAAAAGCAGGCCGACAAACAGCCTATGCTAATGCAAAGTTAGCTAAAATTCCTGACATTAGGGGTATTATGCCGTGTCCATTGCTCAATGGTCTCACGAATGTCGCATAAAAACGGCCTCTGACAACGATGAAAAGTACAGAATCCAGCAGCGGCAAACTTATTCCTCTCCGAAGCCGCCGACATCAAGAGCGTGATGCGGAGCTACGGAGAGACCTCCGAGCAGCAGAAAGCAGTCGGCGCATGGCTCTGTGGCTATGCGGAACACCGACAGCCCTTTGATGAAATAAAACATCGCCACACACTCAATGAGGTTGGCGATGTCGCGGAAGGTCGGTATGACTGGAAGATTGACAGAGGGCGAGGTGGAATCAGCTTGTAATTCTGTTATAACTTTCACATATAGTTTTCAAGTTCAATGGCTAAATCTTCAGCGAAAGTATTTACACCTACAATTTTACCTCTATCTCCATCCGAAACAGGAAACACGCAAATTGACATTCCATTCTCACAAAGAGAATCAACCAGTTCATCTGCGAATTTTTCAAGCCTAAATCTTATTGTCATGTAATCATCGTCTTTAGATAAAACCGAGATATAGTTTTCTGCATATTCTTGAAAAGGCCAAATAGGAAGCATACTCTGTCCTTCTTCCTGAATACTGATAAAATGTCCAGCCTTTGTTGTCAGAATCCATAAGCAATCATTATCCGCAATCCGTTTCAGCGAATAACTATATCTTACATCTTGGCTTTTGCTTAATATTGCATTTATTTCCTTATCAGTCAGTTTCATCGCTTTCCTCCTTTCCTCCATAGACAAATGAACAGGACAAGTGCTATGAAATAATTAATCCAAAGGGATGCCGACAATGCATCAGCCCTCAAATACATCCTATCTATTATATCAGGAATATCGTATGGCTCTATTATATATTTCAAATCCACATAGGTATTGGCACATAAGAGCAATTCGTAAATGCCAATCACTCCGATGGCTATAACACATATTATTTTCTGCCACAGTTTCATAATCCACATGTCTCATCATTAGATAACGATACATAACGACCTAATTCTTGCTTTAAGTCTAAAACAAGTTGTTCGAAATTAGTGTCTAATCTATTTTTCTCGATGACCTCTTTTAGCCCTTCGATTTTTGAAATGATAGAAAACTCTAAAATACATTTCCTTTGTGCGTCAGAATATTGAAAAAATCATTTTCTATGATTATGGAAATTCCAATAGCCTTTTCACGTTTTCGATAGTTTTCAATGTCACTGATATGCATTCTTTCATAATCACAGGGCAAAACATAAAATTGGAAAAGAATCCGTTTTAAATCTTGTCCATAATTTGAATAAGGGATTCTCTTCATAAAACGGTCAAATCCAGCTTCGCCCCAAATATATGAACGAAACATGTCGCCTTTTCTTATAACTTCGTCTTTTGTCTGCTCCGAAACAGAAGCGGCAAATGACGGATAAGAAACAAAACATGCAAATATATTTGTATCAGGATTTTGTCTCATAATTCTTGCGATTAATTTCTTTTTCGTACTTCGGGGTATAACCAAAGTAGCAATGAACATAAAAACATAATGAAATGAAATACGACATATCTTTGGTCAAGTTCACATTCACAAAATATGCCATCATTCTTCGAGTCATAGTAATACGCCAGTTTCTCAACATTCCCAGTTTTACATAGAGTATTGGGTATGCCTGTATAGTATTCTTTGTCGTCATGTGCTATTTTAACGGATGAACCGCCTCTATAGGCACTACTACAATTTATTTCCATTATAACAAAATCCGAAATCGGATGAGTTGAGGCCACAATGTCTGTTCTATGTTTATACTGCTTAAAAACATATATTGCCCATCCTAACAGCGCAATGTTTATTATCAGAACAATAAGAGTCCATTTGTTTATCTTCACCGCTTGCCTCCTTTCTCTTGTTTGTTTTTATCTTTTATAACGGGGATGTTGAAGAAGCCGTTTTGGAGGGTGAAGATAATTGTATCGCCTATTTCGGCTTGGTCGTAGAGTCCAGAACCATTGAAGCGTCTAATCCCGATGTTTTTATCCTCAAAATTGAATTTTACATAGTGACCGATGCCTACACTTGATATTTCGGAATATTTACTAATGACTGTTGCGGTTTCATTATAATATGGCTTGTTTGTCGGGATATAGTAATTCATCGTTAATACTATACACACTATGACCACACATGCTAATATTGCTGCAAGGGTGTGTAAGACGGAATACAAAACGCACCACTTCCACCATTGAAATATCCTGCAATTTATTTTATGCTTTCGTATGAAGCGTATCACGCCTATTAGGAACCCGATTATAACAAATGATATAAACAGCCATCCAAAGTTATATATTGTTTTGTTGTCAATTATTGACACCCATACTATTAGAGGAAAGAAACAGAAGCACATAAGAATCCTGATGAAAGAATCCGTGCCCTTTTTCGCAGGTTTATGCCGTTTTTGCTTTTTCACTTTTTGCCTCCTTTCCTGTTTATAAGCCAAAGAATCCCTCCCCAAAACAATATGTTTGCACTAACCAACAAAATATTAGTTAGGGTGTCGGGCGAGTCGAAACAGAATATCAGACTGAACATGAATAAGAACATGACAATCGCCGAAGCTATGAATTTACCAATCTTATTCATCATCTGCCATATTTCTTTTTCAGGTATTCTCTTAGCTTAGGAGAATCTTTGCCTTGATATACACGGTTGCGGTCGAACACTGTCCAACTGTCACCGTCCGGGAAATCGACCTTTTCAAAACTGGCTGCATCAGCACCGGGAATTATAGAATCTTGAAAAAATACATTATTCGCATCTTTCCCATAATTATAATCTCCATGGCTTTCTCCTGTATAGGAAGTAACCGTAACGGGACAAAAGGTTGCGGGATTAGCTCCTGCCACAAGTCTGTTACTCCACCATACATGTTGGGCATCCTTATACCAATTGCCTGAGATATGTTCGAATGTTGAAACATCTGCATCAGGCAGGATATTAAATTTAGAATCATAGATATTTATGCCGTCAGAATACATTAGGCGACCTAATTGTGTAAGTTTGGTGTAATCTTTTATCTGAGTCGGGATCCCTCCTTTGTAGGCTCTATTCCTATCCTGTCCTATATAGAAATCCACTTCCGTGAAAGTAGCCGGGTCAGCACCTGGCACCTCTTTTCCCATAAAGAATACTCTATGTTTATCAGCCGCATAGCACCCTGATTGAATCGGGCAGCGTGCATCAATGGGATGAAAAGTAGCATAATCAATATTGGGAATTACCGTACCATTCAGGTAATATCCATTGTATCTGTCTTTCCCCCAACTTGTCGTTTCCCCGGAGTTATCCTTTAGAATCTCAAATGACGATTTATCTCTAACATTTAGAGCCTTCCCGTTATTATAAAAGTCATTTTTATCTTCAGTCAAACTATACGTATGAATCTTGAAAGAGACCGGATCGACTCCTTTCATCAACTTCCCCGAATCATATACGTTAAATTTATCGACAGCAAAACCTTTTTCAAGGACTCGAAAAGATTGCCCGTCTGCTCCTTTAATTATATCACCCCGATAGAACGCATGTGTCTTGTCTCGGCCATAATCGTCGTCCAGAATTTCAAAAGTCTCCGGGTCAGCATTGACTTCCCTTGAATTATGACTGCTACCCTCGTTCCATGTGTGCCATGTCACTTCCTTGCCGTCATTTTTATATCCGGCTGTGCAAGATGCAAGCATTAGCGAGATGAAAGTCGTTAATGCCAAGATGATATAAAGATGCTTCCCTCGTGCCATAGTTAATAAGTGCGTATCTGGTGTGATGTTTCAAGATTGATCTGCCACTCCGGGTCGCAAAGCTTATGGAACTCCCGGATGAAATCAGGTCTCATACACGGCTCTCCGCCGCCGAATGTAACTCCGCCGTTTGTAGCAAGAAAATACAGATTGTCAATCCGAGTATCGGCATACAGTTCCTCCGGCGAATAATCGCGGCTACGGCCTCCGTCGCCCAGCGACTGCGGATTCAGACAATAGCGGCAACTGAGCGGACAACCATGGAACGCCACGAGCGTAGTGACGCCGTCGCCGTCAGTCGAGAGGCGATGCCGCGCTATTCCGATTATCTTTACCCGTTGCTCTTTCATGGGTCTATTATCTCTAATATCGCAAATTTACAACAAATAATCTGTAAATCAGTGATAATCGGGCAAGAAAATTTCGCATCCTAATTCTTTGAGGGACTTTCAGGTTTTCTCCCATTCAATAAGCAATGCTTTTAATGCCGATAGTCCTTATTGTCATACAACAATAAGCAGGCAGATAATATTTTAATCATCTGCCTGCTGTCTGTCATAGTCCGGTTGGACGATATGCCGGACGAATAGTCGCGGGGGCGGATTGGTAATGGTATTGTGGCTCTGCCACCATCGACTCCTTTGAATCGTCAGTTTGGGACTGGTTATCTCTTACTTCGACCCTTTGGGCGTCGGACTGTTTGACTTCCTCGCCGTCCTTCTCATCATGCTTTGGTGCAAGGTCGGCGGTGATTTTGCGGTCAAGGGCGGCAAGGTCGGATTTGAGCTTTTTCAGTTCGTCCTCTTTGCCCCATTGCTTTGAGATGATGGCTTCGAGTTGAGGAACATCGGCTTTAAGCTTGGCGGTGCGTTCCTCGTATTGGGCGATGATGCCGGGTATCTTCTCCAGAGCGTTGACGAAGTTCATGCAGGCAGCGTGGGTGTCGCTCATGGCGATGAAGCCATTGTTGAACTTGTATTTGTAGTTGCCTTCCACCACAAAACGGTTCTGGACACCCTCGCGTCCGTCAACCAACGTGCGCTCCGAGATGATGCTAATCGGGAAGCCATAGACCTCGCCGATACGCTGGTACTGACCGTGCGTGTCGGTACGCTGCCCCAGTCCTTGAAGATGGATGCCCATGTTCTTCTCGTCGGTCAGGTTGCAGGTGTCAATCGTGAGGTTGTTGATCGGATTACCTTCCTTGTCACGTTTGACGACAGCCTCATACCGGGCAGCGTCGGCCTTCATCCTTTCGATTGCCGCCTCGTTATTGGCAATGTCGTGGGTGATTGTCTGATACCTGAACTTGGAATCGGAGATACCTTTGTTATGCGCCTTTCGCTCACTCTCCAGTGCGGCGATGCGCTTTTCAAGTTTCGCCTTTTCCAACAGGTCAGTATTGCCGCTGAGGATTGCCATATATTCAGAGAAGTTCATGCCGTTCTTCTCGTCCATTGCGCCCTCGTCGATGGTTCTCGCTCCGAGTGCACCGGATTTGAGCTGGTCGATGAATGTCGCTTTGCAGTGTAGAAGGTTGAACTTATAGGAGTCCAAAGATTTCTCCACCGCATAGATAATCACATCGACCTTATTGTCAGCGTATAACTTCGCGATCTCATTGCCGGCTCGTATGCCTCTGCCGTCGCGTTGAGTCAAATCACTTGGGCGCCATGGTGTATCGCAATGATGAATCGCAACACATCTTCTTTGAGCGTTGACACCGGTACCCAACATACTTGTCGAGCCGAAAAGCACACGCACATCACCATCGTTCATCGCCTGAATCACAGCTTTGCGGCTACGCTCTGTCTTACACTCCTGAATGAACCGGATTTCGTGGGCCGGGATGCCGTAATCCTCAATCAGCTTACGCTTGATTTCGGAATAGACATTCCATTCTCCCGGTTTGTATGTCGATAAATCACTGAACACAAACTGTGTGCCACGTTGTGCATCATACTTGCGGTAATACTCCGCAATCATACGGGCGCAGTGAGAGGCTTTGTTGTTCGGGTCATCGCCATATTCCGGGGCAATCATGCGCATATCAAGAGCCATCTTTCGGGCATAATCAGTGGCGATAAGCATCTTTGCCTTTTCTTCGGTTTCGCTTAACGGAGCGCGTCCGAGAATGGTTGCGTCACCGGTTTTGGCAAACTCCATCAATTTCTGGATAAAATCCTCCTGTGCCGGTGTCGGCGGAATATTGTGGAGTATCTCATGCTTATGCGGACGGTCAACACCGACATCCTCAGCCGTTCTATAATCGGTAATCTCATTGTAGAACGCAGCCAGTTCAGGAACCTTGATAAAGTATCGGAATCTCTCCTTGGCGACAATATTATTGGTTACGTTGAACTCGAAGTCGGTGGTTTTCTTTGCGAATATCGCCGCCCAAGCGTCGAAACACCTAATCTCCTGCCTTTCAAGTTCATTCGGGCGAAGATACTTGAAAAGCAAGTACAGTTCAGTCAGGCTATTGGATATGGTGGTACCACTGAGAAAAGTAGCACCCAAATCCTTACCTGTCCGTTCCTGAATGGTGCGTATGGCATACAACAGATTGAGTGCCCTCTGGCTTCCTTCGCTGTTGCCCAACCCCGCCACTCGGTCATGTCTGGTATTGAACATAAGATTCTTGAACTGATGACTCTCGTCCACAAATATGTGATCTATACCCATCTGCTTGAAATCCACGACACTATCCTTGTTCTGCTCCATCTGATACTGTATGGTGGCAATCTTGGCAGTAAGGTTCTCCTTACGCTTGATTAAGCCTTTGAGCATACCACGCGATACATCGTGCCCTTGCTGCTTCACCACTTCGAGATTTTCCTCAACCGTATCAAGTTCCGCCTGAAGAATCTGCTGCTGCATTTCCGGCGACTGCGGTATCTTGCCGAACTGGTCGTGCGACATGATTACGCAGTCATAGTCGTTGTTCTTGATATTATTGAAGAAGTCCACGCGCTTGTCAGCCTTGAAACTCTTTTCATCGGCAAACAGGATGCGGGCGTTTGGATAGGCCGACTGATAAGTCATGGCAATCTCGGCAACATTGGCTTTCAGTCCGATAATCATCGGCTTGTAGGCGAGTCCGAGACGCTTCATTTCATGCGCTGCGATGCACATTATCAGCGTTTTACCGGTTCCGACCTCGTGGTCGCAAATTCCTCCGCCGTTCTGTTTCAGCATCCATATACAGTCTTTCTGCGACTGATAAATTGAGCTGATTCCATATCGGTCTCCGAGGATTTTCATGTTCAAGTCCGGGAAGGTCTGATGCGAACCATCGTACAGCGGACGCACGAAGCAGTTGAACTTGTTGTTATACAAGTCCACCAATCGCTCCTTGAACTCCGGCGATTGAGCCTCCAGCCATTCCGAGAAACCGTTGCGGATTTCATCAATCTTGGCATTGGCGAGTTGGATAGCCTCGTTGTCAGGAACTTTTATGTCGTGTCCGTCCTCATCCTTACCGATTGACTTCTTTATGTCAGGTATGGTATTGTGAAGAGCGTGTTTAAGAAGACTCATACCGTCATAGACACGATAATAACCTTTGACACAGAATTCCTCCCATATCTTCATGTTTTTGTGAGGCGCATCTGCCGAATATTCATCCATCGAGGAAGAATATGCAATCTTTATTTCGGTTTCATACAGATGACTCATATATGCCGAATAGATACCCGTAGGGATCCATCGCTCACCGAAGTTGAAATCAAGTTCATCGAACTCGATGCGGCGGGGCCGGGCTTCCTCCAATGCTTTGAGGGAGTCCTGCGACATGGCGATGAACGGTTCTATACCGTCATAGCCGGGGAAGCCTTTGATGCGTTCTTCCTCTTTATCTATCCATGCCTTGACTGCCTCGGCTTTGGCAACGACATTTCCGGCTATAAAGCGGTCTTTTATCTCGTAATTGCTCACAAGCGGATTGTAGTAGATGTGTCCGCCAAGGTTCTCAACCATTGCGTCCTCATCCATATCCACCAATGACGACATATATTCGAGATTTACCTCACCGTATTTGTTGAGCGACGCAGTCAGTGCCTCCAGCGGAGTATCTACACTTGTAACCTCATCAAGAGAGAATGAAACGGGATGGTCGAAGATGTCAGCCTTGACAAACTGACCGTTCTCGCCACGTTCCAATGCCAGTGCGTCACGACCGTTGGCGTCCATCATAATGAACTTGACATTCTGCTTCTCGTTGAGATTGCCATACTTGGCTACAAACTCATCGTAATACTGATTGAGGTGTTCGCGCAGATGTTCACTCGGCTCATGTGTCTCCGCCTCGTAGTTGTAGAGCTGCTGGTATGTCTCGGACATGGTGATATACAGCATGGCGCGCTTCTCCTGCTCATGTTTTAGACCGAGAGGCGTAAATGTGGCTCCCGTCTTTCTGACATCTGACAGAAATCCGACCATACCGTCGGCAACGACCATTGAGCCGTTCTTGTGAAAGAACTGAATATCCTCCGAGAACGGACGCGGCGACATATCGCGCTCGATAGGAATAGCCGTAACTTTCGGCTGGCGGGCACGACCACCGGGAATGAAATCGCCTTCGGTCTTTTCGATATAAGTTTCTCCGGGGGCAATTCCGGCGGCTTGTGCCGCTTCCTGAGATTTCTTTTCAAGACGCATCTCCTCCATCTGACAATGGGCAATCGACATCATGGCTTCATAAAAGCCATTGATGGGGGGATTGTCGTCCCAGTTCAACGAGCCATAGAACTCAAGCTCCTTATCAGTCAGTTTACGGAATCCTGATGATTTTATCGGCTTTGCCTTGGTCGCAGGATTGGCAGGCTTCGGTTTTTCCTCCGGCTTTTGCATCTGCTGACGACGGTTGTTCTTCTGCTGCACAGGCTCCAGTTCTCCGAAAAGATTGTAGGCAAACAGACGCGGATCGGGATTGTCCGAATAATCGGGTCTGCCGTCGGTTTCAATCTCCTTAGTTTCTACCTTTGGAGCTTCAACTGGTTTGGGTTCAGGTTTGGATTCCAATCTTGGCTCTGGCTTCGGAGGTGGGTTAGGCGTAACCGTCTCGACCACCTTTTGCCGGGGTGTCTTTTTCAGCTTCGGATCCTCCAACTGCTCGCAGATAGCCACACGCTTGCCTGCCCGCACAAGTTTGGGCAAATAAGTGTCGAGGGCATGGTGTGGAAATCCCGCCAATTCAATGCGGTTGTCAAGGCCGTTCATTCGGCGCGTCAGAGTAATCCCAAGTATTTCAGACGCTTCGATTGCATCCTTGCCGAAAATCTCATAGAAGTCACCCACGCGGAACATAAGAATGGCGTCGGGATGCTTCTTTTTCATCTCCTGATACTGTTTGAGCAAAGGCTCGTTCCTCTGCTCAATCTTCTCGGCAAGCGGTTTCTGTTTCGGTGATTCCGGCTTTACTTCGGGTGTCGGCTTTACCTCCGGCTTCAGTGTCGGAGTCGGCTTGACAGGGTTTAGCGTGGGAGGTTTTATACCATTGGAATTATACAGCTCCAGATTCAGACGCAAGCGCAGCGACTCATCGAGAGCCTTGCGTAAATCCTCGGCAATGCCATTAACACCTCCTGTATGTGTATAGACAATCGCCGGTTTTCCATACTGATCGGTGCCAATCTTTGCATCATCGCTTATCACATTCTGCGGAAAAGCCTGAAAGAACTTGTTGCCCGGCACCTTCGTACCACGGTCAACGACAGACTGGATGAAAAATTCTTCATCAGCCGACAATGCTTTCTTACCTGTATGCTTCTGGAGAATGATAAGGTCGGAGCCGGCATCGGTTCCGGCATTGTCGCTGAAAGTGTTGTTTGGCAGACGCAACGCCGCCACGAGGTCGGCACGCTTCACCAACTCCATCCTAATGAAAGGCTTGCCAGCGTTCATCACACCCTGGGATGTTATAAAAGCAACCAAACCACCCTCGCGCACTTGATCGAGCGCCTTGAGAAAGAAATAGTTGTGTATTGACTTCGTCGATTGGCGATAAGCTATTTCCTTTCTTCTGTCATAAATAGGATCCGGAACTCTGAAATCTCCGAAGGGGACATTGGAGGCGGCGACATCAAAATATCCGTTGAAGTCACTTTCAATCTTCTCAAAACCCTCTATGCGTGTAAGAATAGACGGATGCAGAGCCGAAAGGATTTTGCCCGTGAGCAAATCCTTCTCATACGCCAGCACCTCCGCGCCGGGATAACGGTCATTGCGCAGAAAAGAGTCGATGAAAGCACCCTGTCCGGCTGACGGTTCCAGAAAACTTTTCACTTCGACGCCGGAATATTTCAGCGCATCTGATATGGCATCCACGATGCGGTTATCGGTGTAGAACGCCGTCAGCACCGACGCTTTCAGTGAGTCCATATAGTCCTTGAACTCTCTGTCATCGTGGCTATAATCATGTATCAGCCGACGCAGTTCCACTGTCGGCGCGAAAAGCTCAATGTCCGATTTGCTCCACTTGACGGCATCGGCAAGTTCATTGGCATCGTTGAGTATGCACTTCAACCCTCCGAATCCGGCATATTTCCGCAGTATTTCGCGCTCCTCGGCATTCTGTGCAGTGCGTCCGGCGACACCGAGACGCAGGGCGAGCCTTATCGCCTCGATGTTGTCGCGCATGGTCTGTAACTTATTGTAGGCCATTGTCGGAAAGATAGATTACGATTTTGCCTACAATCTCGGTTTCCATCAATTCGAGGTCAAGGGCGTCAACGCCTATTGCCATTCGGTCAACACCGTCGAACAGGTCGGGAATATCCGTCATAACCTGATTTGTCCAGTATTCGACAGCTATTTCACTGTCAAGGTCGATGGAGTCTCCGAAATTCTCAAGGATAAGTTCCGATACCGTGTTATACTCCGATTCTCCGATATTGGAGAAAAGCACGAATATGGCCTCTGCCTCAGCCATAGGCACATTGGCACCGTTGCGCCGCGCATTTTCAAAGGCATCGAGTGCGGCGATAGAGTTGGCGATAATCTGGGGATGGTCTGGGTCAACCTGATACTTGTTGAGCTGGAGATACTGCAACAAATAGAAATAGTAGTAATTGAAGTCGGTAAGACTTCGGTCAAGTTCTAACATGATTGTGGATATTTAGTGGTGGTTAGTGATTACTTTGGGTCGAACAGGTGCCGCAGTGCCGGGTCTGACATTATGCGCTCTTTCTCGTCGGCGATGATTTGGATTACATCGGCTTTCACCTGCTCGTAGTTGCGCTGTATGACTGCTTTCATACGCGACTTGTCCGGTGTGTAGTCCTTGAAGTCGGTAAGGATGGGGATCGGCTTGTAACGGTCGGTTTCAGCTTTGACTTTCTTACTGTCAATGACAATCTCGGCATGAAAAATCTTCTGGTCTATGCGCTCGTTGATGTTGTCGCAGACCGCGCCGACAAACATTCCCTGTGTCAGAGTGGAAATCTTGCTCGGCGGAATCAGGCTGTCCATCTGCGTGTTGATGGAGTGGCTCACATCCTGACGGTTGATTGAGATTGACTGCCGTTTCTGAAGTACCTTGCCGAAACGCTCTGAGAGTGTCTTGGCGGTTTCTCCCACGACCTGCCCGGAGAATATGTTGCCGACGGTGTTCATCACCACGGCTGCCTCCTTGTCACCGTAGTCGCGTTTGAGCTGCGAAAAATCCTGAAAGCCGAGGCAGACGGCAACCTTGTTGCTTCGGGCGGTGGCAATGAGATTGTCGAGGCCCTTGAAATATATGGTCGGGAGTTCGTCTATAAGAACACCGCTTTTGAGCTTGCCTTTCTTGTTTATGATTTTGACGATACGGGAGTTATACAGGCCGAGTGCCGCGCCATAGATGTTCTGGCGGTCGGGATTGTTGCCCACGCACAGGATTTTCGGCTCTTTCGGGTTGTTGATGTCGAGCGTGAAATCATCGCCCGTCATAACCCAGTATAGCTGCGGTGAAATCATACGCGACAGCGGGATTTTCGCCGATGCAATCTGTCCCATGAGCTGCTCCGCCGCGCCTCCCTGCCATGCGTCCATAAAGGGAGAAAGGTAGTTTTCAAGCTCCGGGTAGCTCGTGAGGATGGGGAACAAATCTTCATAACGGCGGTTGAGCAACTCGATGGCATGGGGAAATGTGCAGTAGATACCGTTCTTGTAAATACGGAGATACCAGATTATAGCCGCAAACAGTACAATCGGGGACTCCACAAAGAAATCACCCTGCTTGCTCACCCACGATTTATTGAGGTTGAGCATTATAGTGTATGCGCTCTCGTATGCGTCGGCAATATCGGTCATAAAGTCCGGGTGTATCGGGTTGCATCTGTGGCTACGCTCCGGATCGTCGAAATTTATCATGTAGAATTTCGGCTTGACTTTGCCGTAACCGTCCTTGTGCGTAAGCAGGTGGTTGTAGGCTATCTCGCTCAAATCCGGGCTTTTGAAATCATAGATATAGCCGCTGTAACCTTTCTCTATCATCTGTTTGATGAAGGAGTTGATTACGGCGTATGACTTGCCGGAACCGGGTGTGCCAAGCACGATTGTGGCGCGGAACGGGTTGACTACATTTATCCAGCCCTTGTGCCATTTCTTCTCAAAGTAGAATCTGGTCGGCAGGTTGATGGAATATTCGTTGTCCATAAGCTCCGTTTCCTGCATAAAGCTCTCGTTCTCGTCGTTGAAACGGTCGTCCATCATGTTGTTCTTCAGCATACGCCCTGCCCATATACCGCCCATCATCAGGCAGATATAGCCCGTGACGGTGGTGATTATATAGGTGTAGCGCATACCGGCATCGAGTGTCCACCAGTTCAGCAGGAACAAGACGGTGCCGATACCAAGCATTGTCCCGATATGCCGCCATGTGATGTTTTCGCTCCTTACTCCTCTGGTGCCGAAGCACGACAGACCGAGAAGCATCAGTGCGAAAAGTTTGGCGTTGAAGGTGGTGTTGAAAAGACCGCAGGTGCGGTTGAAGTTGGCGCAGATCTTATGGACGGTCGAATAGAACCAGCCGCTGTCCACGGTTTCCACGCGGGTGAACCAGTAAAGGTTGGCGACAACCAGCACGATACTGACTGCCCGCAGGAAATCCATGATCTTTGCCAACGCTCTGAGGTCGTCCTCTTGTTGGCTCATAATAAAATGTGGAATTAAGGATTAAAATTTCGGGCGACGCCCTTTCTTCTTCTTTCGCTGCATACGGCGGCGGAATTCTTCCTCGTCGGGATTGAACGATTGCCCCGGCTGGAACAGGTCAAGACCCGGAAGCGTGAAATCGCTGTCGCCATAATCCGTGGTGGAGTGGGAAGTGGCAGATTGATGCTGGCTGCCTGTGGAGTGCTGCTGCCCATCCGACGGTGTCTGAGTGTCGGCGGTTTGGGATTGAGTATCCGAATGGGGGGCAGAGTTCTGTTGCGGTTCAGGCTCAATAACGGGAGTGTCGGGAATCGGCACACCGTTTGTCGCCTGCTGATTGTTGAAACGCTCGTTGAGTGCATTTGCCGAGAACTGCTTGCCGAGCCGAGAACCGTTCAGTACCGTCATGGCATTGTGGTCGATGAACGTAACGCCGTATATGCGCCCCTCGTCGGTGTAGCGGAAAATAACATCTATGCCGCAGTCCTTCAGCTTGGATGTAAAATCCTCCTTATCAGTGGTGCGGGAAAGCACATCGGCAACTCTGTTCCTTGTCGATGCGACATCAATCTTGTCTTTGGCGCGCTCGAAGCGTCCCTCCACGGCGGTACGGCTTGCGAACTTGCCGAGGCGTGAAGCCTTGAACGGATTGGCGATAACCTTGCCATCATCATCGGTGGCGAAATACACCAGACCGTGATACTCACGACCATTCACTCTGCCGTCGGTCTGCTCACACCTTATATTATATAAGGAGAGAACGGCGTTATACTCGCCGAGAGTCTGGAACTTGTATCGCATACCGACCATTTTGACGGTGTTGGCAACCTGCCGCTTGATGTCGCCCAAAGGGTCAACCTTCTTGATGGGCATATCGGGAGTGATTTTCTCGCGCTGCGCCTTGTGGAGATTGTATTTTTCCTCCAGCTCGGTGGTAATCTTCTTGCTCCGCCGGAAAAGAAAGTCCTGATTGAGTCGTTTGCCCTGCTCGTTGACATTAACGGTCACTATATGGATATGGTGCCGGTGGATGTCCTCGTGCTTGTAAATTATGAAAGGTTGCTCCCCGAAGCCAAGTTTCTCCAGATACTCGCGGGCGAGGATTTCAAAATCCTGATCCGTGAGCTTATCATCCGGGTGCGGATTGAGCGAGATATGAAGGACAGGCTTTTTTGTCCGCCCCATCATCGGCATGAACTCTCTGAAATTTTCGGCAATACGACCGATGTCGATTTGCCCGTCTGCCGGAAGAATGATTTTGTTGGCTCCCAACAGACGGCCTTCCTCCTTGTTGATTTTCTCGGAATTATATGCCAATGCACCGTAGAGCGACGAGCCTATCGAGATTTTTGCGACCATTGTTCATCGAATTTCTCAGACAGAGCCATGACATCGGTCATCACGGCAATCATGTCGATTGTGGCTTTCTCCAGCTTGTAGAGGGATGCCATTGCTTTCTTTTCGGTGAAATTGGCGCGAAGCTCCTTCACAACGAGGTTGTAGTTTACCCCGATTGTGCGGTACTGGCAGAAAAATTCGGATAGTTTGGCACAATAGACGGCAAGCGATTTGTCGGTGGTCAGCACCCTGAAAGGTTTGCCGAAGATGAGCTGCTTGATGAAAGTGGCCTTAACAGTCGCGTTTGCCCTTTCCATCATCCGGGACAATTCATCCCATTCGAGGTCGTCAAAACGTACCTTGACGCAGTGGCTGCACTTGTTGGCAACCGGCGGTCGTCCGCCCTTGTTAACGAAATCAGTCATAAAATGTGGATTATAAGTGGTGAGCGCATCAAGGGTGTCAATGCCTACGCAGTAAAATCGAGGGATATTCGACTTTGGAGATATATCCTACATAGCAAGGTCGTTTCGTGTGGACTGTCGGTCCCTCGAAACCTTTTCGGACCCCGAAAAGACACCTTGCTATGTCTATGTGGACATTCTTCCTTAATAGAAAATCGGCAATGTCAGTCAATGATGCCCGGTATCATTATGATGACAATGAGAAAAGCCGCTTTTCATCGCCCGGAGGAAGAAAATCACCGTGATGCTGATATAAAGATACGAAAAAAATCCCTGATTTACCAGCGATGAGAGAAAAATCCTGACGATTGCGACACGGCCCGGTGCGGCGACAAAAAAACTTCACGGCGAAATGTTAAAAATTCGACCGTGTTTTTCGGACATAGCCGGACATAGTTGGACATAGCCGGACAATGCTCTTACGCACAGTAAATTGGCTTATTTTTAGATTTGCCAGTTTGCAGAATTATTTGTTTCTTTGTGTAGAGATTGACAGTTAAACCTGCCTTCAAGGAGTTCAACTTACAGACTTTATTATAGAACTATCCATTGAACTGCAAGTATGATTTTCAATCTGTCTTGAGAACATTGGTTTTATTGATAGATATATCTGCTTTTAGACAAATCTGTATCCTTCCTTAAAGTTCAACTTATAGATATGGAATTGGAACTGTTTAATGAACGATAAAGATACAGTCTTATAGATTTATGTATCTGCAATATTATTTATTGTTTGATTGACAAATCTATTTATCTATAATTCATAGCTTGATGGCTTCAAGGCTTGACAGCTATGAGTGACAGACAGAACCCACCACTAAACTCCACATCCAAACCCGAACCAGACATGACTGACGAACCCAACCATTTCCGGCTCACATAGCCGATGCCCTCCCGACAGCGGAGGAAGGTCGCTATATGCGGCATAGAAAGCTGTCAATCCCCGCATAGTATATGCCGGCACTGTTTCACACCGATAGAAGCCCGGTCTATCCGTGTCAGAAGATACGCTGACGGTAACCGCTATGCAACCACCACTACATCCAAATCCAAATTTAATTTTATGACAGACCCCAAATTTGTCGCTTTCTCCACCCAGAAAGGTGGAGCAGGCAAGACCACTCTGACCGTTTTGGCGGCGAGTTACCTCTACTATGTAAAGGGGCTGAAAGTCCTTGTTGTGGACTGCGACTATCCTCAGTACAGCATCGAAGAGATGCGCCAGCGTGACAAAGACCTGATTGAGTGCAGCCCCCAGTTCAAGAAACTTTTTTCCGACAATCTGCGCCAGACTAAACTCGCGCCTTATCCTCTCTTGACGGCAAAGCCGGAGGAGGCTATGCAGAAGGTACGCGACATCATCGAGGACGGCAACGATATAGACATCGTTTTCTTCGACCTGCCAGGCACGGTCAATAACCGTGGTGTCGTCAACATTCTCAACTGCATGGATACGGTTATCGTGCCCGTCGCAGCCGACAAGGTTATCCTTGAAAGCTCACTCGCCTTCGCCCTGAAGATACAGGAGTGGCTCACTACCGGACGCACACAGGTCAAACAGATGTATATGCTCTGGAACCTCGTCGATGCACGCGAGAAAACAGACCTCTACGACCAGTATGAGGCCGTTTTCGAGGAATACGGTCTTATGACGCTTAAAACCAAGATCCCGGATACCAAAAAGTATAGGCGTGAAGGGTCAAAGACGCTCAACCGCGCCGTGTTCCGCTCGACGGTTATGCCGCCGGACAAGACACTGCTAAAAGGAACCCGCCTGCCGGAACTTACCGATGAATTGCTCGACTTACTCAAACTCTGACCGATATGGCAAAGAAATATGAGTCGGAAATCGATCCCGATGAGTTCATCAGGTCATTCAGAGAGGAGTCCTCCTCTCTGTCAACGCTGAAAAGGAAGCCTAAAGAAAGTCCGACGCCTGACACACCCGATTCGACAGAAGACAGGGCTGCGTCCACCAAATCCAGTCACGCACCCTCGGAACAATCTTCTGCCGATACAAAACGGGAGGCACAGTTCCGTGAACGGTTTATCACGAGAACGACCTATCTGCGTCCACAGGTCAAATTCCTTATGGTAGAGATAGACCCGGTTCTGATTGGTAAAATCAAGAGGCTTATCGCTTTCGAGAACGGTTCCTGCTCCCTCAAATCCTATATCAACAATGTACTGGCATCCCATTTTGAGGAGTATGCCGATGTAATCAACCCCAAACTCTAACCAGCTATGCCCAAATCAGCATCAATCTCAACTATTTCCGACAGGAATTTCAGGGTAATACCGAAGGATGGCAGAAAAAATCCCGATGTTTCAACGCATATGGCTTCAAATGGTAAAGCCGTTATGGAAGCCGATGTATATGAAAACCCTTCTCTCCCGAATCGTACTCACGAATACATGGAACGATTCGTATATAACAATACGTATGCGGCTCCACAAGTCAAATACGTCACGACAGAGATAGACCCTGAAATTGTATGGAAAATACGTAGTATCCTGTTCGGCCGCAAGAAAGGGCGCGTATGCTCGCTAAAGGCTTTCATCAACAACGTACTGGCAGCCCATCTGGAGGAATATGCCGATGTTATCAACCAGCTTAAACTCTAACCAACTATGCCCAAATCCCCGTTTGTAACCATCAACGTGAATCCGGCCACTGACATAGATGTCAGAGCCGCAGAGGAGCGCAGGAAATATGCCGCCAAATTTCTCCGGCCAGGCATTGTGCGCTCCAACACCAAAGTGTATATCTATCCCGAAGTCCATGCCGTCCTGAGCCGTATGGCAGACAGGTTCCGAGATACCGGTGCCTCCATCGGCTCGTATGTATCGGAGATCCTTCTCGACCACTTCGCCAACAACCGCGAGGTCATGGAAGGTCTCTATGACGAGAACAGCCAGCCTCTTTTCTGATGGAAACGCTGCTTATCATAGCATTGCTTGCAAGCAATGTGTGGCTTATCAGAAAAGTCCTGACAAAGCCGGATGTTCAGAGCGTCGGCAAAAATGAAAATGGCGCCGCGCCGGAACCACCGCCCGCAGATGAAGCTCCGTCGGAAGAAGTAGTAGGCAAAAGCTCCTTCGATGCCGATAAATTCATGGACTCGTTCCGCGAAATCGCAAAGGAAGCCGCTGCCGAAGCCGCAAGGGAGGTCGTGCCGCTTATAGTCATGGAACTCGGCAAGCCCTCAGATGCCGGACTGCCCGATACTCCCGAAGAAAAGCCGTCTGCCCAGATTCCACCCGAAAAGCTGGACGAGATATTCTCAACCCATTCCGTGAGTGAGCTTACCGGCGAAACTCCGCCTCCCGCCGAGGCAAATGCCGACGGTATAGACTTCGAGGAAATGCAGACCGCCATGAAAGTGCTGAAGAATCAGCCTCACACCACTGAGGATGAACAGACCGCCCGTCGCGTAGTTTCCGAACTTGAAGGCACCGAGATTATCGAATATGTCAAACTCGACCCGGTAGTGCGCAAACGCATACTGATGATTGAGTGTCAGTTGCCCGACATACCTGAAGATGCTCCGGCTGAGAAAACCGAGGAGGCAATCGGTAAAGCCCGCAAGATCGTCTTTCATGCTGACATCGACACAACCGATATTGACGCCATCGACTTCAATATCCTCCACTGACCACCACTAAACCGCTTTAGCGCTTTGCTAAGGCAAAGAAATCCACAATCCAAATCAATTTAATTTATGACTAAATTCTTCAAGTCGCTCTACAAACGCATCGTGGAGTTTATGAACGCTCCCGGTATGCGCCGCCCTATGGCCGCCATGCTCACACTGATGATATGCGCCGCCAACCTCTATGCCGCCGGCAACGGTCTGGCAGGCATCAACGAGGCAACCTCGATGATGACCTCCTATTTCGACCCCGCCACGAAGCTGATTTATGCCATCGGTGCTGTCGTCGGTCTTATCGGCGGTGTCAAGGTCTATGGCAAGTTCAGCTCCGGCGATCCCGACACGAGCAAGACAGCCGCATCGTGGTTCGGTGCCTGTATCTTCCTTGTTGTCGCCGCCACAATCCTGCGCTCGTTCTTCCTCTAATCCGTGCCGACGATGGAATATTCTATTAACAAGGGCATAGGCAGGACGGTGGAATACAAGGGGCTGAAAGCGCAGTACCTTTTCATCTTCGCCGGAGGTCTTATCGCCGACTTCATACTGTTCGTAATCCTCTATATGTGCGGGGTGCAGCAAGGTCTGTGCATAGGCTTCGGTGCCATAAGCGCGTCGGTGCTGGTGTGGTACACTTTCCATCTCAACGGCAAGTACGGGCAATACGGGCTTATGAAGCTCACATCGGTGAAATACCGCCCCCGATACATCATCAACCGTCTGCGTGTGCTCAATATATTGAAGGGAGGCCGCCGATGAGAAATATACTGAAAGCCACAACTCTGGAGTCAAAGCTGCCGCTTCTCGCTGTGGAACACGGCTGTATAATCAGCAAGGATGCAGACATAACCGTGTGCTACGAGGTGACACTGCCGGAGCTGTTTACTGTTACCTCTGCCGAATATGAGGCTATGCACGCCGCATGGTGCAAGGCTATCAAGGTGCTTCCCCGCTTCACGGTGGCGCACAAGCAGGACTGGTTTGTGTCGGAGAACTATAAGCCGGAACTGCAAAAGGATGATCTGTCTTTTCTTGACAGGAGCTTCGAGCGTCATTTCAACGAGCGCCCCTATCTGGCACACAAGTGTTACCTGTATCTGACAAAGACCACAAAGGAGCGTATGCGCCAGCAGTCCAATTTCTCCACTCTCTGCCGTGGGCGTATCACTCCGAAAGAACTCAATCACGAGATGATTGTCGGCTTCATGGAAGCCGTGGGCCAGTTCGAGCGCATAATCAATGACACCGGATATATATCGCTGCGCCGCATGGGTGACGATGAGATTGTCGGCACCGACAGCACATCGGGTATCATAGAGAGGTATCTCTCGCTGTCAACCGGCGATGTAACCTGTCTGGAGGATATAGACCTGTCGCCTAAAGAAATGCGCGTCGGAGATAAGATGCTGTGCCTGCATACCCTGTCAGATACCGACGACCTGCCCGGAAAGGTCAGCACCGACAACCGGTATGAACGCCTGTCAACAGACAGGAGCGATTGCAGACTGAGCTTCGCATCTCCCGTGGGCCTGCTCCTGCCGTGCAACCACATCTATAACCAGTATGTGTTTATCGACGACCACGACGAAAATCTGGCGAAGTTTGAAAAGACGGCTCGCAATATGAACTCGTTGAGCCGCTATTCACGCTCAAACGCCATCAACAAGGAGTGGATAGACCGCTATCTGAATGAGGCACACAGCTATGGTCTTACATCGGTACGCTGCCATTGTAATATCATGGCTTGGAGCGATGATGCCGAGGAACTGCGCCGGATAAAGAACGATGTCGGAGGTCAGCTTGCCACTATGGGGTGTATGCCGAGGCACAACACCATCGACTGCCCGACACTGTTCTGGGCGGCGATGCCCGGCAACGAGGCGGATTTCCCTGCCGAGGAAAGTTTCTATACTTTCATCGAGCCTGCTGTGTGCTTCTTCACTGCCGAAACCAACTACCGCAGCAGCCTGTCGCCATTCGGCATAAAGATGGTGGATCGCCTCACGGGTAAGCCCGTCCACTTGGATATTTCCGACGAGCCTATGAAGCGCGGCATAACCACCAACCGCAACAAGTTCATCCTCGGCCCGTCGGGTAGCGGCAAGTCTTTCTTCACCAACCATCTGGTGCGCCAGTATTACGAGCAAGGCGCGCATATCCTGCTGATTGACACCGGCAATTCCTACGAAGGTCTGTGCAATCTTATTCACAACCGTACCCACGGCGAAGACGGTGTGTATTACACCTACACCGAGGAAAAGCCAATTTCTTTCAATCCGTTTTTCACTGACGACGGGGTGTTTGATGTTGAGAAAAAGGACTCCATAAAGACGCTGCTTCTCACGCTCTGGAAGTCGGAGGACGACAGAGTTACCAAAACTGAGAGTGGCGAACTTGGCTCCGCACTGTCGATGTTCCTTGAAAAGATGAAGAAAAACCGCGACATCGTTCCCTGCTTTAATTCTTTTTACGAGTTTATGCGTGACGACTATCGCGCTGAAATGGCACAGCGTCCCATCCCCATCTACAAGCAGGATTTCGACATCGACAACTTCCTGACAACGCTGCGTCAGTATTATCACGGCGGTCGCTTCGATTTTCTGCTGAACTCCAGAGAGAACATCGACCTGCTCAACAAGCGTTTCGTGGTATTCGAGATTGACGCTATCCGCGACAATAAAGACCTGTTCCCGGTGGTGACAATCATCATCATGGAAGTCTTCATCAACAAGATGCGACGCTTGAAAGGCGTGCGCAAAGTCCTCATCTGCGAAGAGGCTTGGAAAGCGTTGTCAACGGCGAATATGGCTGAATATATGCGCTATATGTTCAAGACGGTGCGCAAATATTTCGGTGAGGCGGTCGTGGTTACACAGGAGGTTGACGACATAATATCGTCGCCAATTGTCAAGGAGACCATCATCAACAACTCCGACTGCAAGATACTTCTCGACCAGAGAAAGTATATGAACCGCTTTGACCAGATACAGGAGCTGCTGGGTCTGACCGATAAGGAGAAAAGCCAGATACTCAGTATCAATCTCTCCAATAATCCGAACCGATTATATAAGGAGGTGTGGATCGGGTTGGGCGGAACGCAGTCAGCGGTCTATGCAACCGAGGTATCGCCGGAAGAATATCTCGCCTATACGACCGAGGAAACGGAGAAGATGCAGGTACTCGCCCGCGCCCGTCAGCTCGGTGGCGACATCGAGGCCGCTATAAAGCAGTTAGCCAACGAAAGGAGGGAAAACTGATGTATGAAAGTCAAGCAATCCCTAATATTCATCATTTCAGGTCTGTTCCTTTTCCTCGGCCTCCTCCTTGTAACTGCCTATCGGCTGTTTACAGCCCTAATCAGAATCATTGTGAGTATGGCTCACAGAATACGATAATTCCACCACTTAACCCACAATCAAATGAAGCAATTAAAGTTTCTTATCCCCTTAATCGCCCTGTGCCTTATCATAGGCACGGGCAGGGCTTCGGCCCAGTGGACTGTAATAGACCCGTCCAACATAGCGCAGTCCATCGTAAACAACTCTAAATCACTTGTGCAGGAGTCGCAGACGGCGACGCACATGGTGAAGAATTTTCAGGAAACCGTGAAGATCTATCAGCAGGCGAAGAAGTATTATGACGCGCTCCAGTCGGTGAACAACCTTGTCCGTGATGCCCGCAAGGTGCAGCAGACAATCCTGATGCTCGGCAATATCTCTGGCTACTATGTCAACAATTTCCAAAAGATGCTGACAGATCCCAATTTCACAAGCGCGGAACTCTCGGCTATCGCATCCGGCTACACCCGTATCCTCGAAGAAGCCAACGGTGTCCTCGGTGACTTGAAACAGGTTGTCAATATCACAACGCTCAGTATGACTGATAAAGACCGCATGGATGTCGTTGACGACTGCTACAAGGAGATGAAGCGTCTGAAGAACCTTACGGCGTACTATACCAACAAGAACATCAGCGTGTCGTATCTGCGCGCCAAAAAGAAAGCCGATACCAAACGAGTGGTGGCTCTCTACGGCGACGGCTCTGAAAAATACTGGTGATGCCTATGCTGTGCGCTATTGATTTTTCAAATCTCCACACCATCCTGCGCTCGCTTTATGACGAGATGATGCCTCTTTGCGAGGATATGGCAGGAGTGGCACAGGGTATAGCCGGATTAGGCGCGCTGTTTTATGTCGCCTACCGTATCTGGCAGTCGCTGGCAAGAGCCGAACCGATTGATGTGTTCCCGCTGCTGCGTCCGTTTGTAATCGGATTCTGTATCATGTTCTTTCCAACCGTCGTGTTAGGTACCATAAACTCCGTCATGTCGCCGATTGTGCAGGGTACCGCCTCGATGCTCGAAGGCCAGACCCTCGACATGAAGAAGTACCGTGAGGAGAAGGATAAGCTGGAATACGAGGCTATGATGAACGACCCATCGACAGCTTATCTCGTTGACGATGCCGAGTTTGACAGGCAGATAGACGAGTTAGGTGTGACGGAGATAGGCACTGCCGCCGGAATGTATATCGAGCGCGGAATGTATAAGGTCAAGAAGGCAATCCAGAATTTCTTTCGTGAGCTGCTGGAAATGCTCTTTCAGGCTGCTTCACTGACTATTGACACAATCCGTACTTTCTTCCTTATCGTGCTGGCGATACTCGGACCGATTTCATTCGCACTATCCGTCTGGGATGGTTTTCAGTCAACCCTTACACAGTGGATATGCCGCTACATTCAGACCTATCTATGGTTGCCGGTCGCAGACCTCTTTTCGACGATACTGGCGAAAATACAGGTGCTGATGCTCCAGAACGACATTTCGGAACTGACTAATAATCCGAATGTTGACCTTGACGGGAGCAACACCGCTTATACGGTGTTCATGATTATCGGCATTATCGGGTATTTTACAATTCCAACGGTTGCAGGCTGGATTATACAGGCTGGAGGCGCAGGTAATTACAACCGTGCGGTCAACACCACCGCAATGCAGGTCGGCTCCGGTGCGGCAAGTGTCGCCGGTGGAGTGGCAGGTAATGTGGCAGGCAGAGCAGGTAAATTATTAAAGTAGAACTATGGAATTTAAGTCATTAAGGAACATTGAAACATCGTTCCGCCAGATACGCCTTTTCGGTATCGTGTTCGTTGCGATGTGTGCCGTTGTGGTGTCGGTAGCCATGATAATGGTGTTCAATTTCGCCGAAAGGCAGCGGGAGAAAATCTATGTCCTTGACAACGGCAAGTCACTGATGCTTGCATTGTCGCAGGATATGAGCCAGAACCGTCCGGCAGAGGCGCGTGAACACGTGCGCCGCTTCCATGAGCTGTTTTTCAACCTCTCGCCCGACAAATCGGCCATCGAGCATAACATCAACCGCGCTCTGATTCTCAGCGACAAGTCGGCATACAACTACTATACCGATTTCTCGGAGAAAGGTTACTACAACCGTATCATAGCCGGAAATATCAATCAGGTCGTGCAGGTTGACAGCGTGGTGTGTGATTTCAACACATATCCATATACCGCAAAAACTTACGCACGCCAGATGATTATCCGCGAGTCAAACATGACGGAGCGCACTCTGATAACGGTATGCCGTCTTTCCAACGTGTCGCGCTCCGACGACAATCCCAACGGATTTATTATTGAAGGTTTCAACATCCTTGAAAACAAGGATATAATCACTACCAAACGATGAATGTATTTTCAAATCTCCGTGCCGCGAGAGACACCGTATATAATAAGGTGTGGCACACCCCAAAGGGTAAACTCTCTGCCAAAGTGAGAGGCGTCTGCGACGGTCTTCCTCACAAGCAGCGGCTTATGGTCGTGAGCGTCATGCTCTGCGCCTTCGTGCTGATCGCCTTCTTCGTGTTCGGTCATGCCTGCTATAAAATCGGGCTGGGTCATTCCCGCCGGATTGTGGAGGTCGAGCATATACAGCCGTTGGAAATCAACAAACCCGATGTCAAACCGATAACTCCCGCTGCCTATGACGATGCAGGAATGGAAAGCGAGGATTAACGGCTTCTTCCAGCCCAAGTCGCAGGCTGAACGGCAGAAGATGATGAAATATTTGGTGGTGATGCCGGCCGCCATTCTCTGCGGTGCCGTGATACTATGGCTCCTTTACACCAGTCTCAACAAGAGCGACGAGCGCGTGGGCGATGCCTTCAACACCGAGATACCGGAAGGAGAGAACGACGGCATGAAAGATAAGATGTCGGAGTATGAGGCCGCAGCAGCCGCCAAAGAGAAAGAGGCGCGTCAGCAGACGGTGGCCGTCCTCGACACCCTCACCGCCACGACTACCCAAGACAGCGGTGTGCGTCAGCCCACGGCGGTGGAAACATCGGCGCAGGCATATCAGGAAGTGCAGGCTTCACTCGACGACTTTTTCGTGCCGGAAAATAGTGAGGCGGCACAGGTCGCCGAGTTGCAGGCGCGGATAGACGAGCTGGAAGCGCAAAATGCGATGGCACAGCAGCAACAGCAGCCGGACCAGATGGAGATGCTTGAACGCTCCTACCAGTTGGCGGCTCAATATATGGGTAACGGCAACGGCGGCAATTATCCGCCTCCGGCATCGGCCGACGATGAGAAAGGCAAGCGCGATGTGCAGCCGGTGGCGCAGGTAAACAGAAATGTTGTATCATCCCTCAGTTCCTCGTCAGGCAGAAGTTTCAACACCTCGGTCGGATCATCCGGAATTGTAAATAAAAACACAATCGCCGCAGTTGTCGCCAACAATCAGAGTGTAACCGACGGCGAGAGTGTAAAGTTACGGACTACTGAACCGATGTGGGTAGGCTCACGGCTGATACCACGCAACACCGTAATCGTCGGATCTGCAAGAGTGCAGGGCGAGAGGCTGGAAATCGAAATATCCTCTATCGAGTGCGACGGCTTCATCTACGATGTGGAGTTGCAGGTTTACGACTCCGACGGCCAGGAGGGTATCAACATTCCCAACTCTATGGAGAGTGACGCGCTGCATGAAATCGGTGCCAACATGGGCAGTACCATTGGCAGTTCAATCAACATCTCCACCAATACCGGGGCGCAGATTGCTTCCGATGTGGGGCGAGGTCTGATAAACGGGGTCAGCCAGTATCTCAACAAGAAGCTGCGAACCGTGAAAGTCCACCTCAAAGCCGGCTACCGTGTGATGCTTCACCAGCCGGAAGATATATGATTATTTACCACTTAATCCACAATCAAATGAATTTCAAATTATTTATTCTTTCTCTCGTTGCCGCCCTCTTTATGGCAACACCCGCCTTTGCAAAAGGCAAAAAAACGGTCAATAGTGCCGATAACAATGTGTCGTCTGACACTGAACAGGTAGCCGAACATGACATAAATGTCTATGGCGGCAACTATACCGACGGCGACAAATTCGACGGTCTTACCCGCAAGGTCGGTTTCGACCGCATGATACCGCCCCACGCCTTAGAGGTATGCTATGAGAAAACCACGCACATCATCTTTCCGGCAGAGATCACCTATGTCGATTTGGGCAATGAAAACCTCGTCGCCGGACTTGCCGACGGAGCGAAGAACGTGCTGCGTGTAAAGTCAGCCTTCAAGTCCTTCAAGCAGGAAACAAATCTGTCGGTCATTACCGAAGACGGCAGCTATTACACGTTTAACGTGAAATTCGCCAAGGAGCCGCTGTTGCTCAGTGTCGAGATGACGGACTTTCTCCACGACGGCGAATCCGTGAACCGACCCAACAACGCACAGGAGATCTATCTCGAAAAATTAGGCAGCGAGTCGCCGATGCTTGTCAAGCTGATTATGAAGTCTATCCACAAGCAGAACAAGCGCGAAATCAAACATATTGGCTCAAAGCGTTTCGGTGTGCAGTTCCTTTTGAAATCCATATATGCTAATAACGGTTTGCTGTACTTCCACACGGAGCTGAAAAACACCTCCAACATTCCTTTCGATATTGATTTTGTGTCTTTCAAGATTGTGGACAAGAAGGTTATCAAGCGTACAGCCATGCAAGAGCAGATACTTGAACCACTACGCGCCCAGAACTATGTAGTAGTCGTTCCCGCAAAATCCTCTGAACGCACTGTGTTTGCGCTGGAGAAATTCACTATTCCCGACGACAAGCAGCTTGTCATAGAGGTCGCCGAAAAAGAGGGGGGCAGACACCAGTCCTTCGTTGTGGAGAACGAGGATATTGTCCGCGCAAACGTAATTGATGAACTTTCAATTCAGTAACCTATGAGAAAAGCGATGATGATAATCGCTGCCATGCTTGCCCTTTTTACAGGGCAGGCAATGGCCCAGCGATGCCTCCCCGGTATGTCAGCCGTGGAAATAAAGGCGAATATGGCAGACGGTTTCTATACCGGCAACTCCCGCGACTGCGGATATTCATTCGGAGTGTATTACTCAGTGTTCAAGGGAGGCGCGAACACTTGGAACTTCGGAGGAGAGTATCTCCAGACCTATAAGCCATACGCTGAAAAAGGTCGTATTCCTGTGGCGCAGTTCACGGCAGAGGCGGGCTATAATCTCCACCTTGTCAGCGACTATTCGCAGACTTTCCACCTCTATGGCGGTGTATCGGCTCTCGGTGGATATGAAACGGTGAATTGGGGCAAGCACACCCTGTCCGACGGCTCCACGCTCCATAACGGCGATGCCTTCATCTATGGCGGTGCGCTGACCTTGCAGGCCGATTTCTATCTCTCGGATAAAATCGCGTTGACAGCCAATATTAAAGAGAGGTTTGTGTTCGGCAACTCAACGGGGCATTTCCATACGCAGTATGGTGTCGGTGTCAAATTCATAATTGAGTAGCCTATGAGATACACAGATAATGACATCCCGACTATCCCGGTGAGGGAGTTTTTGTCAGCTCTCGGAGAAAAACCGGTAAAATCAACAGAACATTTCAATGTTTACTATCCTCCATATCGGGATGATTCGGAACCGGTTTTTGTGGTATATCACACCACAAACCAGTGGCATGATTATGACTCCGACGAGAAAGGAAACATAATAGACCTCGCCAAACTGTTGATGAATCCGGCGCTTGATAAAAATCCGAAAGCATTTATCGTGAGGTGCATGAATGATTATGAAATAGGTAAAGAGATTCTGGAAAGAAGCTCCCGGCCCATTGAACCTGTCATAATCAAACTTGACATCAAGAATGTCAGACTGACGGACTTTATGAAGGCACTCGGACAGGAACATCCCGTAGCGGCAAACGGTAATCTCCGCATCTACAAAGCTCCTTATGACGCAAAGGGAGAACCGACAATGGTAATCAATACAGAGACAAACCTATGGCGTGATACTAAGTCCGGCGCCTACGGTGGAATCTATGACCTTGCCTATGAGTTGACGGGTTCATGCAATATGGCAGAGCTTAACCGCTATATTGCAGGGCAGATGCAAGAATTAGAGAAGTCTAAGGCGGAAAAGGTAGAGCTGCCGAAACAGGAATCACCGAAACCCAAACGCAAAATGCGGTTTTAGCTTATGGATATAGACGCTATCAAAGGAATATCCCTTGTGGATTTCCTGCACCGCCTCGGCTACGACCCCACCGGACGCGACAGCAAAGGTCTGTGGTTCTATGCTCCGTACCGCAACGAGCGTAAGCCGTCGTTTCATGTCAATCCGCGCAAAAATGTATGGTTCGATTTTGGGACAGGAGAAGGCGGCGACATATTCACTCTCGCAGGAGCGTTATCCGGCAAGACCGATTTCGTTGAGCAGGCTCGGTATATCGCCGATAAGATGGATATGCCTGTGGCAGAGCCTTACAAACCGTTGCCGTTTGTTGAGGAACCGACATTCCAGAATGTGGAAATATCCCGTCTGGAGTCGTCCGCGTTGCTCCGCTATTTAGAACAACGTGGCATACAGAAAGAGATTGCACAACGCTACTGCGTACAGGTTGACTATGAGCTTCACGGCAAACATTATTACGCCATCGGTTTTGAGAACAACGCTCACGGTTACGAGCTGCGCAACCCGTTCTTCAAGGGGAGTTATCCGCCAAAGAGCATAACCCGTATTGTCAATGGCAATCCGCGCTGCAATGTGTTCGAGGGTTTCATCGACTTTCTTTCGGCTGAACGCCTCGGCTACAATGACGGCAACGACGGTGTTGTGCTTAACTCCGTGGCTAATGTCGGAAAGGCAATCCCGGTTCTTGCGGAATACCCGCTGATACTGTGCTACCTCGACAACGACACCGCCGGGCGTGCCGCAGTCGCCAGACTGCGCCGCGAGTTCGGCGACAGGGTGAGCGACAAATCCGCGCTCTATCCCGACCACAAGGATCTGAACGATTATCTGCAATCGCTCAATCAAAAACAAATCACTAAACCCAAATTCAAATTATGACTACAAATTTCTGTTCACGCATCGGCGATATTCGCCTAACCCCCGCCCGGTTCTTCGGGTTCTGGATTGCTCTTTTTGCAATCGTAATCTCCATGACTTCCTGTTCCGACGACCTCGATGTGCAGCAGTCCTATCCGTTCACGGTGGAGGTCATGCCCTACGGCGACAAAATCACGCAGGGACAGACCGTGGAGCTGCGTTTTGAGATTGTTCCCGAAGGCAACTATTCCAACACCCTCTATACAATACGCTATTTCCAGTATGACGGCGAAGGCACTCTCAAACTCGTTGATGGCCCGGTGCTGGTAAATAATGACCGTGTGCTTCTTGAAAGCAAGACCTTCCGGCTGACATATACTGCAAAATCCTCTCAGGCTCATAAACTCCTGATTGTGATTGAAGACAACTTCAATTCGACCCCGTGGGAACAGACCTTTGAGTTCAACGGCAAGGACAGCGGCGATGATGATGGTGGCAAAATCATCGGCCCGATTGTCGGCCCTGTAACACCGGTTGTGCGATGAAGAAACTATTGTTATTCTTCATGGCGTTGCTGACCCTTGTGGCGGCAACGCCCGCCGCCAACGCAAAGCGGTCTATAATGGAACTGCCTCCGTTTGAGCGTGCCGTGCTGATAATCAAAAAGTTTGAAACGCTCCACAAACCGAAACACTGGCCTTATGTAGGCTACGGTCACCAAGTCCAACCCGGAGAACCTTACCGCCGTGGCGTGCAGCTCACCGAAAGACAGGCAGACGCCCTGTTGCGAAAAGATCTCCGCAAGTTCTGCGCCTTATACTCGCAATACGGCAAAGATTCAATCCTTTTAGCCTGCCTCGCCTACAACTGCGGACCCGGCGTAGTCAACAAGAGCAGTGTTCTGAAGAAACTCAAATCCGGGAACCGCGACATCTTCAAGTCCTACACCTCCCACTGCCGGTATAAAGGCAAATTCCACAAGCAACTCCACCAACGCCGGATTATGGAAATTATGATATTGTTCCAGAAATAATCTGATTTGCGCAAGCAATTACCATGCGCCAATGCCGCCTGTGGCGGCCGAAATTTTTAGCGAAAAATCAGTGGAGCGACTTCATCACGAGGTCGCTCCACCTGCTATATTACGACTTGGCAAATTTTTTATTATTTCTTATTTAGCCACTCATCACGGCGTTGTCTGCACTCTTTGAGTGTACCAGCCACGCAGGAGAATAGTTCTCCATTGGTGTGGCGGTAATCGTATTGATAGTGTTTCTTACGCCGTGTGCGGTAGCCGGTGTAAAACACCTCGTATTGTTCGGTGCCGGGAGTGGTGGTAGTGCTTACTCCGTTGGCGGTCATTTTCGTTGTCATAGTATCGCGGTTTTAGTATTCAACAATCAATATCCGATATTCAAATGTTATATCGGGGTTGGTTATCTCCCTTTGTTTCAGCCATAGGTGGTGGCTGCCGTAGCCATAGACGAAGTATCGGTCAAGGTCGTACTTGTCGGCAAAGTCGGCTACAATCTGCCGCAGGGTTTCCTCGCTGTCGGCATAGAGAATATGGTTTACAAACTCTATGATGGTTTCGGCTATCTTATCATCAAAGATGATTGTCGGGTGTTCAAATGTTACATTCATAATCGGAGGATTTATGACCTGCGCCATTGCTGACGCAGGTCGGGTTAGACATCATGCCGATATTACATCAGCGTTTTCGGATTTTTGATTTGCTCTCCTTGCAATCTTGTGGATATTTCTTTGCACAAGCGACACTATGCGGTTGTGATACTTGGTGTCTTGATTATAAGCACCATGCGACTGCGAGATTATAAGGCGTTTGAGGTCTATCTCAATAGTTTCTAACCGTTTGTCACCGATATGAGCCGACATCACAAGGGAATTGTTTTCTGCGTAATAGCCGTTGGTATATACGCAGTGGTGCATTATCTCGCCTTCGTTGTAGAAATCCTCGGCGGTCTGCAACACGGAAACCTCAATAAGTCCGTCAGAAAACACGAGGTCAAGGTATCGTGACATCCGTTGCGGATAGGTCTTTTTCGCTTCATCGTCTTTTCTCTGTCGGATTTGACGCTCTATCTCCGCATTTCGCTCTCGCTCAATCCTCACTTTTTCTTCACGCCGTTTCAGCAACTCCACAAGGCGGTTGTGTTCCGACCTAAGATTTTTGGGGCATAGATAGAGGGGGTTGTGAATGTCCATGCCGAGCCGTTCAAGAGTGTTGATATGGTCATACCATGTCGTAACATCTTTGACTTTGTAATTGTGCCGCAGGCATATTCTTATGAGTTGCCAGCTGTCACGGCGGTATTGTGAGCGGTAGAGGTAGTATGACAATAACCCATACTGCCTTGTCTTTACAAGGGTTTCCACCTTGTTGTCGGACATCAGACCTTTCAGCAGGTCGTAGGGGTCTGTGTAGTGGAAGCCATTAAACCCGTTGCGTCTGATAATCGGCAGGACACGGCATTTGGGATATGTGGCGTATATGGGGATATTGTCGTAATTGGCGGTTCTGCTCCTAATCTCCATGTCGCTGTCAAAATTCCACGCATCGCAGTATCGTGGCATAAAGCATTTTTTCCGTGCGATGTTCACCTCGTTGCCCTCGGCGTCAAACCAACGCTGCAACGCCTCGTTAACGATGTATTCAGCTTTTTCACCCTTACGGCTGCACCATTTAACGTATATCACTCTAATTACTTGAAAATTATCCCTTGTGGTAACAACCGCAAAGTGTGCCGTCTGCGTTGATTTGCGTTTGAGCGAGTGGCTGACGGTGAGTTTTGCCCCACATTTCGGGCAACGGCATTTATTGCCACGCTTACCCTCCGCTGACCATTCGTGGGCACATTCGGAACATACCATAGAGCCGTTTTTGCCACGATAGGCGATGTGTTCAAAGCATTGCGAGTATGCCCATTGCTTTTGTGTCGCGGTTATGGGGCGCAGTGTGGCAGATAGTTTTACCACTTTCTTATGTAATGCTGTCTTGGGTTTCATAGTCGTAAAGTGTTAGAGGTCAAAAAGACTGGGTTGTGCGATTTGGGGATTGTTCTCAGTTGCTTTCTTCTCGGTGGTCTTGGGTCTGCGCATTTTAGCCATTTCCTCGTCACGGAGTTTGTTGATGGCTTCCTGCCGTGCCTGTTCCTTTTCTTCTTCGGTGAGTTCCACAACGTGATTAACTACCACGTGGCAGTTGGTCGCTGTATTGCTTACCTCGATTTCCGGCTCATCCCAAAAGTGCATAGCCCAGCCGAAGATTTCATCGTCGGTAAAACCGCAACATCCGCTTTTCTTGACCTCTCCAATGATATAGGCGCAACACTGTTCCATCGTCTTGGAGGGATTTGCCAGCCTTACCGCTACAAGAGGGTCGTTCTCAGCCCTTGCCATAAGATATTGGGCGATTGTGTCTTGGAACGCTTGTGTTCCTTTCACTGTGTTCATTGCCATAGTCGTAAATGTTTTTAGAGTGTCGTTATCCAATAGATTATCCCTATTGCGGTGAGTATGGATATTAGCCAGCCTACACCTCGGAATATCGGTTTGAGTATCGCCCAAAGGAGCAACCCGACAATCGCCGTTATCGCCAACCCCACCACCTTAGCCGCCTTTTTTAATGCGGTATGAGCTGGTGATGATGTGAAGCTCGGATTTTTGATATGTCTGTCGTTCAGTGTCATAAAGCGATATTTTTTTAATGCGTATAATCGCTGTTTGAAGTTTGTTCGCTCGTTGACCACAAGGCACGACGGGAGAAAAAGGGGTGTTCGGCACTTGCCCGAAAAAATACTACCGACCAACGGGAGCTGTGGAGATTTTTTCAGGCGAATGCAAAGGAATACCCCGTCCCGGCGTGTTCATCAACTCCGAGCGAACAGACTTTGAACTATGATTATAATCCGCACGAAACATAGAGCTGGCATCGCCCCGGTGGGTGACACTGAACGACAGACATACAGAAAATGCTATCCGTAAGAAAATAAGCAATGTCCATAACCATTTCCGAAAACTAATGTATGTCATACTTTCTCACCGATGATAATGTCTGTACTTTTATTAGAAACTGCTATGACAGCCCCGGATAAGGCAATGTATGTGTCGGGGACGACCCCGGAATTTATGGAGGGATCGTAAGCGACACGTTCTTTGCCGCCGTGGGCCGTATCAAACGGAGAGTGGCGCGGCGGCTCAAATTCCATATTAAGGAGCAGGCGTTAAGAACAAGGGCTGTCGATTAGAAGTCTTGTGTGTGCGACAAGCCTGTCGCAATCTCACAAGGCGTATGAGGCAGCCGGTGTTCCGCCGGCTCCCATAGTCGGCGTGCGGTCGGAGGGTGTCAGTGAAGCCTGCTTCGCCGTCACCATCTGACGGCATAGCCGACGACAACACCGTGAGCCGTCACGCCTCTCGCAGTTTCCGCAGTGCTTCCCTATTGAGATGAGAGTTTTGTGCTCTAATCTGATTTACGTTTGTATTCCATAAATCCTGTAAATTTGCAGTAAATTCGGAATGGAAAACGGACAATCATTCTTAAATGCTCATTTACGCAGTGCGTGAACTATAAGGTGACTGAATCTCAATATATTTTTGTAACTTTGCATATACAATCCCACTGAATTTATGACGATTGATTTAGACTACATAGAGCATTTGGCTGAAAACCATGAAGGTGTTGATGTCGAATTTAAGGAAACCACCGGACAGCTTAACCGTGGTATGGAGACATTATGCGGTATGTTCAACGGCTCCGGAGGTGTCGTTGTGTTCGGGGTATCGAACAAAGGCAAAATCATCGGACAGGAAATCGGCGACAAGACCACCCGTGAAATCGGGGAGGCAATCAATAAATTCGATCCGGCGGTTGACATTCAACCGATATATGTGCCGGTTGACAATTCCGACAAGTATGCCATAGTATTCCGGACAGATGGATTGGAGAGTGATAAGCCTTATATGTGGGATGGCAAACCATATCGCAGACATGACAGCGTTACAAGTGTCATGCCCCGCGAGAAATTCATCCGGCTTCATGAGCTTCAGCACGGATTGAAATACAAATGGGAGAATGAAGTGAATCAGAATCTGACCATTGATGATCTTGATGAACAGCTCATACACAATGTAATCCAGGGCGCTGTAAGGCGAGGCCGACTATCAAACGATGCCCTTAATGATACTGTGCCCATCGCTTTGTCACGACTAAATCTGACTAAAGACGGAGCTGTATGCAATTCAGCGGCTGTATTGTTCGGGAAAGTTTTTTCCGATTATCCACAATGCAGGTTACGCCTTGCGCGGTTCAAAGGGGCCAGCAAGCAATATTTCATCGACAACCAACAACATGAAGGTAATATCTTTGAGTTGGTGGATGCGGCTATGGCTTTCTTCTTCAAGCATCTCAACCTTTCGGGTACGACGCATAATCGACTTTACAGAGAGGATAATCTTGAGATTCCGTATGATGCTTTGCGTGAAGCAGTTGTCAATGCATACTGTCATATGCGATGGGGATATGAGATCGCTACTGTGGGTATTGCGATTTACGATGACTGTATAGTAATTGAGAATGCTGGTCGCTTCCCAGTCAGAATCTCGCCAAACACTCTGATGCGTAAGGAGGAAGAAGATCGTAAAAATACCTCAATGCCTCCGAATCCGGTAATTGCCAATGTCATGTATCTTGCCGGCCTCATCGAACATTGGGGGCGTGGATTGTCAATGATGGCAAGACAATGTGAAGGTGCTGGATTGCCTGCTCCGGAATTCTATTGTGACGGTACTATCGTCAAAATTACTTTTATGCGTCCCAAGAACACAGTGGACGTAAGTAGTAGCGCAAATAGTAGTGCAAGTAATAGTGCAAGTGATAGTACAAGTAATAGTACAAGTAATAGTACAAGTGATGGTACAAGTAGAGGTTCAGCTGCTGCAAGCTTGACCAAAGAGGGTAGGACAATCAAAATGTCTATATTGAAACTAATTGGGATAATAGGAGAAGATTGGTTATCCCTACATGATATACTTGGAATCATGAGGCTTACGTCAAGGTTTTCATTTACAAAAACTTATCTAAAACCTGCGATATCGGCAGGTTTAGTTGCACTTGAAAATCCGGATAGCACGAATGCTCCAAACCAGAGATACGGATTGACTTTGAAAGGCAAAGCATTGTATTATGAACGTCTCTATAACGAAAATGATGTTCAAAATGACCTGCAAAGAATAAAAGTTGACCCGCAAACCGATTTAGAGGGTCAAAATGACCTTCAAATAGTGGAAGATGGCCCTCAAAAACATGCTGTCATCCGAGCAATCAAAGAAAACAATGGAATCAGTCGCGCTGAGTTGGCTCGAATTGCCGGATGCTCAGAGAGTACAATCAAACGACGGATGAAAGAGTGGAATATTGCATGGCTTGGTCATCCTAAAACCGGCCATTGGGTATTTGTCAAGGATATTCAATAACCGATAGAGATGGATGTTTCCCGTGAAAATATTACCAGTTGGAGGATTCCTGGCATTGTGATCATTAAATAGAGATATGGCAAAGAAGGGTAAGAATAAAGGAACTGTTCCAACCAAGTATGCAGAAGTGAAAGTCAATCATGGCATTTTTGAGGACTATCTTCAATATGGCCCCCAATATGATACCGTCAATGATTGTCCAGTCATACCCGGCGAAACGGAGTTTGTTCCAAGACAGCGACTGGGAAAACTCTCGAAAAGCATGAGGAATGTTCTTCGGGAATATATGAGCCATGCCGTTACTGAGTATTGGGAGGCGCATAGACAGATTCCGGTTGACGGTGACCTGAAGCAACTTCGTAAACTGGCACTTGACACTCTACTGGGAGAGTTTCATATCTATGTAAAGGATGATAAGGAAACCTCTCTCTTCCTTAATGACACAGTCGCTGTCACAATCAATAGAATCCTCAAAAAAGAGAGTCTATAAGTCAGAAAAAGGGAGACATCCTGTTGTGAATATCAATAACAATGTACTGATGATAGAAGTCTGGTTAGGGACTTTTATGTTTTCGTATTCATCAATGCACAGCATGACCCGATAAATATTACTCTCGGATGTATAGAATTTTTAACACTGAAAACAGCCTGAAATCAGACTATTATAGCTACTTTTGCGTTGTAGATATACGAAGAACATTGAAATGTCCGGGTGTGCAAAAAGGGAACATCCATGATTTTCAAGAAATCTAAAGTGTTGATAGACAATATACTTGACCCCGTTTCGGGTAAATCTCTCCGGGGTCACAGGACAAAATGGCAAATCGCCGCAAAGCACTGAAATCACTTGATTTTCAGTGCTTTTCTTTTTTGCCAAAATTTCAGATCCGCGCATAATACAGTGTGTCATAAGGCGATATTTTTTTAATGCGTATAATCGCTGTTTGAAGTTTGTTCGCTCGTTTACCGGCAGGCACGACGGGAGAAAAAGGGATGTTCGGCTCTTGCCGGAAAAAAATACTACCGACCACCGGGAGCTGTGGAGATTTTTTCAGGTAAATGCCACAGAATATCCCGTCCCGGCGTGTTCATCAACTCCGAGCGAACAGACTTTGAACCCCGATTATAATCCGCGATAAACATAGAGCTGGCAACGCCCCGGTGGGTGACACTGGACGGCAGACATACAAAAAATGCTATCCGTAAGAAAATAGCAATGTCCATAACACATCCGTAAACTCTAATGTATGTCATACTCTCTCACCGATGATAATGTCTATACTTTCATTAGAAACCGCTATGACAGCCCCGGTATAAGGTAATGTATGTGGCGGGGACGAACACGGAATTTATGGAGAGATCGGCACCGACACATTCTTTGCCGTCGTGGGCCGTAACAAACGGAGAGTGGCGCGGCGGCTCAAATTCCTTATCAATGAGCAGGCGTTAAGAACACGGGCTGTCGATTAGAAGTCTTGTGTGTGCGACATCCCTGTCGCAATCTCACAAGGCGTATGAGGCAGTCGGTGTTCAGCCGGCTCCCATAGTCGGCGTGCGGTCGGAGGGTGTCAGTGAAGCCCGCTTCACCGTCACCCTCTGACGGCAATACCGACGGCAACACCGTGAGCCGCCACGCCTCTATCCGTTTCAGCAGTGCCAGACAAACGATATTTATTTTTTCTTAGCTGAAAACCCATAATTCAAATTAAAGTGTTATATTTGCAAAATAATTCCAAATACAGCATTTGAAATGGTATTAGAAATCGCTCTCACTAACTTTTTCTCGATTAACGAGAAAATAACGCTTGACTTACAGGCTGCCAATCTACAGACAAAGGAAGCCCGCGCACTTGCCGAAAACACATTTAGCGTCGGCGGTGAACGACTTTTGAAGACTGTTGCAATATACGGAGCAAACGCATCAGGCAAAAGCAACATCATCAAGGCTGTCAAGGCTGCGGTGGATATGATTCTGGATTCTCACAACTATAATGAGGGTGACAGTTTCGGTTTCAAACCGTTCAAATTTGGCGGAGATGATGCTCCGAGTGAGTTCTATATACGTTTTATCGTCAACGAGATAGAACATGAATATTCTTTTTCCTGCACCCGTGAGGAAATCATTACCGAAAGCCTTTACTATTATCCCAAAGGGCGGAAGGCTCTGATATTCTCCCGCGATGAGCGTAAATCCGGAGGAAAGAAGGAGAAATATGAGTTTACTACTGTAATACGCCGTCCGATGGATGTGGCGTCGAATACCTCACGCAAAACACTTTTCCTGTCGCGTGCAAGCCAGATGGATCGTGACAAAGCAAAGGAGATATACCGATGGTTCAACGAACAGCTTGTATTCAGTTATCGCGGCAATACATCAGCGGTGACAGACAGATTCCTCGGAGATAATAAGGATGCGGTTCTTCGTGTCCTTAAAGCTGCCGACAGCGACATTGTGGAGTTTTCATACAAAGACGGCGAACTGACGACATTCCATCGCCGCAATCCTTTACTTCCGTTTGACTTCAATACGGAAGAATCTGAAGGTACAAAAATATTGTTCAGGATAATGCTCACGGTAATGGATGTTGTCCGTAATAATAAGACAATGTTTCTTGACGAAGTGGAAACGAGCCTGCACACGCGGCTTGTCGAGTATCTCATCAACCTGTTCCACAACAGCAGGTCGGCGCAGCTCATATTTACGACACACAACACCCATCTGCTTGACATGACACGCTTCCGAAAAGACCAGATTTTCTTTGTGAATAAGCGCGATGACGGCTCCAGTGACCTTTATTCACTTTTTGATTACAAGGACTTCCGCGAGAAGATGGATCTGGAGAAAGCCTATCTTCAGGGGCGTTTTGACGCAGTGCCTTATGTCAACGAATTTGAAAACATCTGACTATGGCACGAAAAGCGAAACAGCCGAGAGGTAAGAAAATGAATCCGACATTCTTCGTTTTCTGCGAAGGTAAAACAGAGGCGGCATACGTTGATTTGCTGCGCCGCAGTTTTCGTGTGCCGGTTGAAATCATTGCAAGAGTGAGCGATTCCAATATATCCCAGCCGTATATCGACAGATGCAAAAGGGAGAGGTTTACAACATCAGCCGACAAGACATTTCTGATGTTCGACCTTGATGTGCCCGGTATGCTCTCTCATCTGTCAAAGATAAAGGATGCCATACTTCTGCTTTCCAATCCTTGTATAGAATATTGGTTTCTGCTGCACTATGCTGATGTCAACCGTGAAATATCGTCATCAGAGTGTCTGGCTCTTTTGAGAAGCAAAGACCCGGCTTATTCCAAAGGAGAATTTTCAACGGCGATGAAAAGAATACTGATTGAGAACATAAATGATGCTGCGGCACGCGCCAAAGGTAAAGAGGTTTATGCCAACCCGTCTTCGACCGTTCATCTGTTGACAAAGGAGATAATCCGTATTTGAAACAGACCGAAAAATCCGTTGATTTCATCCTCAAATCATCCGTGAGTCGGACAAGCGGGCAGATAGGGGTTTTTGGGGCAATATGGCATTTTGAACCGTGAGCCTGAAAAATTATCTTATCGTGAGTAAAAGGTATTTTTAACGCTTTGGCTCATTGATAATTGGAGATAAAGTATTAACTTTGCAATACCGAAATATTATTTCGGAGAAGAACATTGAAATAGCAGAATGAGTCATTAGTGAGTCGGCTCTCAACTGCTTCTCTAAATCTTTGTAAATCAGTGCATTGAAAGTCATAACCCCGAAACCTCCGGGGTCACAAAGCCAAACGGCAAAATCAAGCAAATCGCTGAAACTAAGACAGTTTCAGCGATTTTTGTAATGTCCCTATCCGGCAGAATAAAGCATATTGTATTGTAGGGTTAAGATCCTGACGGAGAAATTGAGGCTTGATTACCTCGATAAAAATGCGTAACTTTGCAACGCAAAACAGCAAAGAATAGCGATTGGAGAGCCAATCGTATCAATGATATTCATAACATAACACCGCATTTTGTTTTGACGAAAATCTGGTAAATTTCTATGTACGCCATTAACCGTGCTGATTATCAGTAATATCTATATATTGCAGTGTACTAATAGTGTACTTTTGGGGAAGATGGCGGCAAGCCGAAGCAAATGGATTTGAATTAATTGTCATCCATTAGAAATTTTTAACTGTGCCAATTTGCTGCTTTTCACCGGTCTCTATCACATCAACGGCATAAGAAATCCTCTCAAACAAGTATCCTTGATTTGCCTTATGAACCGCATGATGAGAGATACGTTGCATGGGAAAGATGTCGAAAACAATAGTTCGTTTGAATCAATTCGCAGATTTTTAGGATTACATACCGTTAATCTCACGAAAAATAGTTAACTTTGCATCTTAAGCATTGTATGCGAAATGACCAAGAATATCACAACGACATAACGGCGAAAGCCGTAAACAAAAACATTGGAAGCTCCAACGTAGTCGCTTAAAGGCTTTGGTCGGCCTCGCATAGCTACGCTGGAGTTTCGCTTTCCAGTATGTCTATGGATCGAATAGATATGATACATACAGTTGGGCGCCAGTTCTTGGTCTCAAATATCGAGAACAACGAGTTCAGCTATCAACAAGTGATAGACCGCTCTTTGAGCGGCCATTATAAACTTGATATTCGTTTCTTTGATGAACATTCTGAGACTGCGGTTTTAATCGAAACCAAACGTAGGTTTACAAATGCAGATAAAGAGCAGTTATTTGCATACGTAGCCTTAGAACAAGAATTAAATTCAGAAACTAATATTATAGCCATACTTGCCAATACGGATAATGATCAAATTAAAGTATGGAAATTCTCTAATAATGAAGCATCTGGTTTGGAATTAGCCGATTCAAAATTAAAAAGTTTTGAAGAATACAAAATGCTTTTTATTCCTCAAAATATTAATGATAGAAATGCGGTTTTAGAGAATACATCCAAACTAAATAAAATACTTCATGACAATGGTATTCCTGAAAAGTTAAGAAGCCAATTTGTAGGGACTTGCCTTCTCGCATTAAAAGAACGCTTGAAATTTAAAGGCCTTTCAACATCTCAAATCAATGCGGGAATCAAGGAAATATTAGCATCAATGCTCCATGACAGCCTTGATAGAGCAAAGAAGTTATTGGTGCTTCAAAATAATATACTTGAGAGCCAAAGCGTATCAACCTTGCGCTCTGATGAATATCAAAAAATTCTTCTTTTTATCAAAAAGAATATTTTACCGTATATAAATGAGTACACCACTGAGGGTCATGACATACTTAGCTACTTCTTCACCACATTCAATAAATATGTAGCAAGAGAAGATAAGAATCAAGCATTTACTCCTAATCATATCGCCCATTTCATGTGCAAAGTTGCGGGTATTCATCGTAATATTCGCATACTCAATCCCACTTGTGGCTCAGGCACCTTCTTAGTCCAAGCGATGTCCCAAATTCTAAAAGAATGTGAGACTGCAAGCGAGAAGAAGCATGTAAAGGAGCACCAAATATATGGCATCGAATTTGACGAAAATGTATACGGATTAGCAACCACCAATATGTTAATTCATGGTGACGGCAATTCTAACATTCAGGCAGGATCTTGTTTCGATAAGAAGCAATGGATTGAATCTTCTGACATAAATTTAGTCTTAATGAATCCTCCATATAATGCTTCCAAAAATCAAGTACCCACCCCTTATGCTCGTCTATTCGGTTCTAAATCTACTGACCCGACAAAAGGCTTAGGCTTTGTGCAATATATAGCTGACGCTGTAAATCATGGGAAACTGTTGACATTACTCCCAATGGCTTGTGCACTTACATCCAGTTCTATCATTACTGATTTCAAAGAGAAAATGCTTCAGAAGCACACCTTAGATGCCGTTTTTTCTTTACCTCCTGATATGTTCTATCCTGGGGCAAGTGCTGTGGCTATATGTATGGTGTTTAATTTGGGACAGCCGCATCCCTCTAATTTTGAAACGTTCTTCGGATATTATCGTGTAGATGGGTTTGAAAAAAGAAAAGGTGTTGGCCGTGTCGATATAAATGAGGTTTGGGACAGCATTGAGTCTGAGTGGTTATCATTATATCGACACCGTTTGGAAATGCCGGGTAAAAGTGTGAACCGTGTGATTACATCAAAAGATGAATGGTGTGCTGAAGCGTATATGGAAACAGACTACTCTGTTTTATCAGATAATAATTTCATCTCTGTTATGAAATCGTATGCTGCATATCTAACTAAAAATGAACCCCTTTAGTAATACAAGACTCTTTTCGGTAAAGGAATTGTTCCCTTTACTTATAAATGGCAAAGGTAATAACAACATATTATCTGATGGAGATTCTACACCATATCTTGGAGCCAAAAAGGATGAAAACGGAGTGATGCGCTATTGTGCTAAAGACAGTTCTCTCACCATGAAAGGTAATTGTATCTGTTTCATCTGCAATGGAGCTGGGTCCGTTGGTTACACGTTATATATGGATAGGCCTTTTATAGCCACATCTGATATAGTTGCAGGCTATAATGACAATCTTAATCCATATATCGCCATGTACCTTATATCTCTTTTTGACTTAGAACGTCCGCGCTTTTCGTATGGTAGAAAATGGAAAAAAACACTCAAAGACACCACAATTCCACTTCCTCAAACTGATAGCGGGAATGTCGATTGGGTAGCAATAGATTCTTATATTAAGAATTCCATAATGCCTATTCTTCCTTCTCGTGCAAAGACAATATGGGGCTTGGGAGTAGACAAGACCCCCATAACTCAAAATTCTCTTAAACTTTCTGATCGAGATTGGAAATGGTTCAGATACGATGAAGTATTCAAAATATGCAAAGGTTTCTATAATAAAAAACCTGATCATAACCCAAATGGAGATATCCCTTTTATCGGTGCAACCGATGCAAATAATGGTGTAACATCTCTGACCGATATAGAAACAATTATGATTTCCACTAAAACAGGAGATCTACCCAATTCACCTTTAGAGGAAAAAATATTTAAGCCTAATTGCATTACTGTTTCTAACAATGGCTCCGTTGGCTACGCGTTTTATCAGTCAAAAGCATTCACATGTTCACATGATGTCAATCCGCTATATCTACTGGATAGAGATATGAACAAGTATATAGGAATGTTCCTTTGTAGCATCATTGAACTTGATAGGTATCGTTGGAATTATGGTAGAAAATGGAGACCCATCCGTATGCCTTCTTCCATGATTAAACTCCCTGTAAATTCTTCAGGAAAACCTGATTGGCAATTTATGGAGGAGTATATTAAACGTCTTCCTTTCAGTAATCAAATTTGAAACATTCATCCATAAGCTCGACAATTCAATCTAAGTGATTGATTTGTGGTAAGTAGATTAAACGAGTTTGAGGATTCCACGTATGGTATAATGATTAAACTACTGTAGCACTATGTCTTTCAAAGCAAAAGTATCAATAGATGCGAACGGCATTAAAGAAGAAAGATCCGTATTATTCATACGTACTCTTTTGCTTGGCCGAACGTCTAATAATATTGATTTGGGAACTACCCAATCCAATATTGATGGCTACATAGAATTACTAGACTCATCGAATAGAGTTAGTGGAAAAATTACGGTTCAGGTTAAAACAGTGACAAAAAGAGATGAGGGACTTAACAAATTCCCTTGCCCGACATCTTTATTTGCATATGCCGAAGCAACAACCGATAATGTTTTCTTATTGGCGGTAGATCATTCTCAGAACAAAGTTTTGTATAAGTATATTTCTCCAAAACTTATAAACGAAAACCGTGATAAAGAAGAGCAAGACACAATTACATTACATTTCACTGAGAAAGAAGAATTACACAAAGATAACATCGACATAGTTCTAAATGAGTGGTTAAGCATTTGTAATAATCGCACGCATTTCTTAGCACATGGAGAAGAGATTCTTAAAGAGAACAAGGAACTTAAGTCCTATCTCTTAAGCATGCCCGAATCAGACACGGATTTAACTCCTACCGACATTCAAGAAATTCAAATGTTTTCAGATGAATACAACCATCTTCTGAACGTTGATTTTAACTGCCTAAAACGTACTCTGTTTTCTAACGTTTGGAAACGAGGCATTGCAATTTATACCTATTCTGATGACTCATTAGGATTCTCCCTCTATAATATTAATCTAGGGCAGCTCGTTTCGCCAATAGTACAATTACCGAAGTGTTCAATTTTTGAGCTATCTCATAATCATGATTATGCGTCATTTTCACAAGCTGAAAATAATATTAAAACCAACCCTCAATTATACGCTCTTTCTATAATAAAGAAACATGTAGAAGACTTTCTAAAAACACGTCGAATCATCCCATTTAACGATACGTTTTTAATAGAATATCTATATGAATTTGTTGATGCGAATTGGAGACACCTACATTTGCACAAGAATTCTGAAATAGATATTCAATATTTGATTGGGTATTTTCAATCAAACTATCCCAATATAGAAAAAATGCCTGTTCATTTAGTATCTGGTAGGAAATCCATATATCTAAATACTATTTATGATGCCGCTAAAAGCCTTGCCGATATTGGTTATACATCAATTTCAAGGCCATATCCACAAAGAGGTTCTTTTGGTAATACAGGGATGGTGTATGATGATTATTCACCCTACACTGCATTGGAAAAATCTCGCATAGTGATTCTAAATACACTTCGCGCATATCAAAATTTCATACAATCTGAATTTCCATTATTAGCCAATGAACTTGACATTTTTTATGGAGGTAATCTTATCTCCTTTTTAGTGGACTACTCTGATCCAGGACATAAGTTTATATTTTACAGTTATTATTTTCGAAGTGTATTGCCTTATAATGAACGAATCATTACTGTTGAAGATATAAATAACTCTACGATAATGAAAGAGAACAATATCTCTTCACCCTCCGATTTATTTAAGAAAGATACCGTGTTTTTTAATGATAGAGAATATGCTTGTTTTAGGAGCGGAGGGCTCGATGACATGACGATATTGTTCGGAAAATACAATTGCCTAACTTATTTATATGAGTTGTTAAAAACTCATTTTGATGATTATTTTGAGAAAAAGGGCCTAGGCAAATGTAGATGAGTTTGAATTTAGACATAGAATACCTAAGACAAGCTAAATTTGTACTATTTTGAGATTATTATGGAAATTACTATTGACGATATAAAGGCTCTGATAGCAGCGGACGAGTCACGGACTCTGGAACTGAAGAAGACTACCGGCGAACTTAAAGACGGTATGCACTCGGCGTGTGCGTTTCTCAACACAGATGGTGGTTGGTTGATTTTCGGAATTGCGCCAAAGTCACTTAAATTATTAGGGCAGGAAGTTACGGACTCAACACAGCAAGAGATAGCCAAGGCTATTACTGGATTAGAGCCCGCTGTCGATGTGAAGATTCATTATGTTGATGTGCCTGACCGTCCGGGAAATAAAGTGATTGCCATGCATTTTGATGGCTGGGTGTGGGGAGAGCGTCCGCATACCTTCCACGGGTGCCCATATTATAAAGTCGAAAGCACAACTAAGGTAATGCCGCATGAGATGTATGATGAACGAATCCGGGCGCATCAGCCTCAGATGTATGCGTGGGAGCGTCAGATGGCAGATGGTGTTACGCTTTCCGACTTGAATGAGAAGCATATCAGAGGGTGCATCAGGCTTGGCGTTGAGGGCGGTCGAATCCCTGCAAGCGCAATGAGTGCGCCAATAGACGACACATTGGCGAAATGGAGTCTGTTGAAAAACGGCAATCCGACCAATGGTGCGGTGATGCTTTTCTCCAACAATATTGAAGAGTATCCGCAGTTCCGGCTTCGGATGGCCCGGTTCTTGGGTACGGATAAGAATGAGT